>ENA-OQCX01000022-OQCX01000022.1-human-gut-metagenome-genome-assembly--contig:-NODE-22-length-70123-cov-8.185611_pt1 | contig 70123 bp, 74 predicted proteins | sample MGYA00242762_ERZ504587 | MGnify/ENA primary metagenome ERZ504587 (study PRJEB26092, sample SAMD00036337) | human gut metagenome | host: Homo sapiens | study: EMG produced TPA metagenomics assembly of...
ATTATGGAGCAGACTATGTGCAAAATGCAATGTTGCAAAATGAAAACGACGGGAAATGACAAAAACTGGTAAAAAAAATAGACGGATTGTCGAAAATTGTTGAAAATCATGATGCGATTCTGGTAAGTTGAAAAATGTATAGTCAAAAGTAATAAAATATAAGAAAAAAATAAAGAAAAAATTATAAAAAACGTTCACAATGTGACGGAAGTGTGGTATAATTTACCTTGTAGTTATAAAAGAAGTGCGTGGATATGAAAAGCCAGGACCGACAGGGGATCATTTCTGAAGGCAGACAGGAAGTATGCCGTACATTCTTACAGTTACTGCAAATCTTTAGATACGACAAGAGGTGATTGCATGATTAAGAAAGAGATGATAGCAATGCTGCTGGCAGGCGGCCAGGGAAGCCGTCTCGGTGTGCTCACGGAGAAAGTGGCAAAACCGGCAGTAGCATTTGGCGGAAAGTATCGAATCATCGACTTCCCGCTCAGTAATTGTATCAATTCAGGAATTGATACGGTAGGCGTACTGACCCAGTATCAGCCGCTGCGGCTGAATACCCATATCGGAATCGGTATTCCGTGGGATCTCGATAAAAACGAAGGCGGCGTAACCGTTCTGCCGCCATACGAAAAAAGTACAAACAGCGAATGGTATACAGGAACTGCAAATGCAATTTACCAGAACATGGCTTATATGGAAACATACAATCCAGAATATGTTCTGATTCTTTCTGGCGACCACATTTACAAAATGGATTACGAGGTGATGCTTGACTATCACAAAGCAAACCACGCAGATGTGACCATCGCATGTATGCCGGTACCGATCGAAGAAGCAAGCCGTTTCGGTGTCATGATCACAGACGGAAACGGAAGAATTACCGAATTTGAAGAAAAACCGGAGCACCCGAGAAGCAACCTCGCTTCTATGGGTATCTATATTTTCAGCTGGAAAGCATTAAAGGAATCTCTGACAGCCCTGAAGGATCAGCGAGCTGTGACTTCGGAAAACACATTCTGCCGTACTGCCGCGACAACGGAAAACGTCTGTTTGCGTATGAGTTCAACGGCTACTGGAAAGATGTCGGAACGCTTGGCTCATACTGGGAAGCAAATATGGAGCTGATCGATATTATTCCGGAATTCAATTTATATGAGGAATTCTGGAAGATCTATACCAAAGGTGATATCATCCGTCCGCAGTATGTTTCCGGGGACGCTGTCATCGACCGCTGTATTATCGGCGAGGGCGCTGAAATCTACGGAGAGGTACATAATTCCGTCATCGGTGCGGATGTGCGCATTGAAAAAGGTGTTGTTGTAAGAGATTCTATTATTATGCGCCACAGCACAATCGGCGAGGGAACCCAGGTCAATAAAGCCATTATTGCAGAAAACGTACATGTCGGCAAACATGTTGTGATGGGCGTTGGCGAGGAAGCGCCGAACGTCTTAAAACCGAATATTTACGGATTCGGACTTGTGACCGTTGGAGAAAAGGCAGTCATTCCGGATGGCGTAACCATTGGAAAGAATGTCTGCATTTCCGGCGAAACTTCCCTTGAGGATTACCCGGATGGCACACTTCCGTCCGGCGGAGCAATTGTAGAAAAGGACGGTGAGTAATATGAGAGCATTGGGAATTATTCTTGCAGGCGGTAACAACAACAAAATGAGAGAGCTGTCCAATAAAAGAGCCGTTGCAGCTATGCCGGTCGCAGGCAGCTTCCGCAGCATCGATTTTGCGCTGTCAAGCATGGCAAACTCTCATATTCAGAAGGTGCTGTCCTGACACAGTACAACGCCAGATCCTTAAATGAACATTTGAGCTCTTCCAAATGGTGGGATTTCGGAAGAAAACATGGCGGTCTGTTTGTATTTTCTCCAACCGTTACATCAGATAACAGCTGGTGGTACCGTGGAACGGCAGACGCGATCAGTCAGAACCTGAGCTGCTGAAAAACAGCCATGAACCGTACGTAGTCATCGCATCGGGAGATGGCGTATACAAACTGGATTTCAATAAGGTACTGGAATATCATATTGCAAAACGTGCGGATGTTACTGTGGTATGCACGGATTCCAAGGAAGCAGATACCAGCCGCTTCGGCGTCCTGAAGATGAATGAGGACTGCCGCATCGAGGAGTTCGAGGAAAAACCGATGGTTTCGAGCTCCAACGTGATCTCTACTGGTATCTATGTCATACGCCGTCGCCAGCTGATCGAAATGATTGAGCGCAGCGCACAGGAAGACCGTTACGACTTTGTAAAGGATATTTTAATCCGTTACAAAAATCTGAAACGGATTTACGGATACAAGATTAATACCTACTGGAGCAACATTGCTACCGTAGATTCCTATTACAGAACCAACATGGATTTCCTGAAACCGGAGGTAAGAGATTACTTCTTCGGCCAGTATCCGGGCATCTACTCCAAGATCGACGATCTTCCGCCGGCAAAATACAATCCTGGCTGCACAGTGAAAAATTCTCTTGTATCCAGCGGCTGTATTATCAACGGACAGGTTGAGAACTCTGTTTTGTTCAAGAAGGTATATGTTGGAAACAACTGTGTGATTAAAAATTCTATCATCTTAAATGATGTATATCTCGGAGACAACACTCACATTGAAAACTGTATTGTGGAGAGCAGGGACACCATCCGTGCAAACTCCTATCACTGTGGGGAGGACGGCATCAAAATTGTTGTCGAGAAAAACGAAAGATACGCCATCTGATTATGGGGTGAAAGGGGCATAAAAGTTTATGAACATTACAGACGTAAGAGTACGCAAGGTGACAAAAGAGGGAAAAATGAAGGCGGTTGTGTCTATCACAATCGATGACGAATTTGTTGTACACGATATCAAGGTAATCGAAGGAGAAAAAGGACTGTTCATCGCAATGCCGAGCCGTAAGGCTACGGACGGGGAGTACCGCGATATCGCACATCCGATCAACTCTGGAACTAGGGAAAAAATCCAGACTATTATCCTGAAACAGTACGAACAGGCGATGGCAGAAGCGGAAGCAGAGGAAGCTGCTGCAGAGGCTGAGCAAAAAGGAAGAAAGAATGCCCCCGGGCGGAAAACGGAAGTGGTTACGTTTTCACCCCGGGGCGTTTTTGTCAGCAAAAACAAAGATGACGATATACAAAAGTATATCGCCATCTTTTTATGAGGGGGGAGATAGTGAGTGGTTTATCAACTATCCGAACTTTATTATAAAAGGAATATGTGAGCAAAGTGTGTCCAAATTCTAAAAGAAATGGAAAAAATATAAAGAAAAGAAGAAAAATTGTGGGAAGAGGTATGGACAGAAGAGAGAAGAGAGCGTAAAGTGAGAGAAAAATGTATCTTCGGAGTCTTTTTTTTGTGCCTGTATTTGCGTGAGCTGAAAAATTCCGGGAGTACATCATAAAAAGAGGAGGAAACAGGATGAGACAGAAAAGAATCAGCGATTACGGATATCGGATAGGACATCATGAAAGCGGACCGCAAAATAAAATTACGGATGTGCCCGGTGTGCGGGTAGGCCATGCGACGGTGGAAAGTGGAAATCAGCATACCGGAGTGACGGTGATTGTGCCGGGAGAGGGCAATCCGTTTCTGAAAAAGTACCTGGCGTCTGCCTACGTGCATAACGGTTTTGGGAAAACGTGCGGTCTTGTGCAGGTACAGGAGCTCGGAACTCTTGAAACGCCCATTGCCCTGACCAATACACTGAATGTCGGAAAAGTGGCGGATGCCATGATTTCATGGATGATACAGCAGACCAAAAAAGAAGGGGAAGATGTTTTTTCCATCAATCCGGTTGTCGGAGAATGTAATGATTCGAGAATCAATGAGATTTGTAACCGGGTAGTGGGGGAAAAAGAGCTGTATCAGGCACTGGAGCAGGCGGATACAGACTTTGCGGAAGGTGATATCGGTGCCGGAACAGGAACTATCTGCTATGGGCTGAAAGGGGGAATCGGATCGGCATCCCGCACGCTGGTGCTTGACGGAAAAACATATACTATTGGTGTTCTGGTGCAGTCAAATTTCGGGGCAACCAGAGATTTGAAAATCAGTGGAAAACCGGCAGGGGAGAAGATTCTGGAGCGGATCCGGAAGGAAGAATGCGGAAGCAGCGCCGAAGACCGGGGATCGATTATGACGGTTCTGGCAACAGACCTTCCGGTATCGGAGCGGCAGCTGTACCGGATTATCCGCCGCTGTGGAGTCGGAATCGCCAGAACAGGAGCCTACACCGGCCACGGAAGCGGTGAAATCATGATCGGATTTACAACAGCAAACCGCGTAGACACAAAGAGTACATGTGAGGTGGAAGCGTGCGCCCGGATAAAAGAAGAAAAAATCAACGAGGCATTTGAAGCAGCGGCAGAGGCTGTGGAGGAAGCGATCCTGAACTCTATGGTAACCGCAAAGGAAAAAAGAGGCCTGGACGGAGCCAGATACCGCAGCCTTGCAGAATTTCTGGAAATACCGGGATTTCTGAAATAAATTATTTTTCCAGAACCATACGCCCCAGCTCGGAAATTTCACATCCGCCTTTTGTCCGGTGCACGATGAGATAACCGGCGGAAGAAAGCTCTCCGAGTACGGTGCGCAGAGCCGCTTCGGATACAAAGGTTTCTCCGTCTGCCAGTCCGTTTTTGATTGCCAGGCGGCCTGCTTTCGGATGCGTCGATACGAAAGAAAGAACCTGATATTGAAGGTCGGTGAGGGAAACGTCAGCCATCTGGCGGGAGCGGAGGTACGTCGGCAGATCGGAAAGCTGCAGCTTATGGCTGCTGTACCGGGTAAACAGGCTGCAGGACAGATTGTACAGCTCATGAATATTTCCGGGGTACGCATATTCCTTCAGAAAGCGCAGAAGCCCTTCCGAAAAGATCCGGTCGCAGGTCATATCGGTGTTGTGGAAAAACTGAAGCAGAAAGTAATTGAGAAGATCGGGAATATCCTCCCTGCGTCTGCGGAGCGGGACAGTCTGAAGCTCTGAAGCACTTAAAAGGTGAAAAAGTTCCCGCAGGAAGGTTCCTTTTTCTACTTTTTTATACAGGTTATCATCCGCAATGGCAATGATCCGCACATCGAAACGGCGGGTTTCCGGTGCGGAAAAGAAGTTACCATGAACATTGGTAAGAACATTGACCAGCAGATCCTGAATGGAAAGCGGAAAACGGTCCACCTGGGAAAGGACGAGTGTGCCATGGTTGGTTTCGGCAAGAAGCCGGAGCAGGGAGGCTTCGGTCAGATCGCTTCCGGGAGAATGAAGAACGGAAAACGGATAATGGTGGCGGCGCGAAAAATTGTGGATCGCACGTGCGAGTGTCCTGCGCTGTGTACCGCTTTCTCCCTGGATCAGAATCGGAAAATCAAAAAGTGCAAGATGTCTGGCCTGCGCCATCAGATTCTGGACGGAATCTGCGTGGGACAGGGAAAGGGAAAAGGTACGGGAGGAAGCAAAAAAAAGTGCTTTCTTCCGTTTTTTCGTCTTTCGATACCGACATTTCCGTGGATCTGCCATCGGGAAGAAACGCAAGAAAAACAGGTTCTGTATCCGGAAAAACCATAGAGAGAACGCTTAACGTGATCTGTGTTTTCTGATCCGAAAGGAGAATAGTCCAGTCACCGTTGCGGTCGAAAGCCGTATCCGCGTAGGCAGGCGGAAAACATTCCGAAAAAGGCTGTCCTTCAAAGTTGGAGGAGGGAAGCGAGAAGGCATGTGCAAATTTAGTATTCATAAACTGAATGCGGCCATCCGCACCAAACAGACAGATGCCAATGGGAAGAGAGAACAGGATCACCTGCATGAGCTGTTCGGTCTGTACATAATTGGTATAGTAAGTTTCTGAGGTCTTGACGGTGTGAAGAATCTGATTGACATAATTGCGCGATACACGGTTTACGGTCTGCAGAGGAATGTTGAAATATTCGCAGAGCTGTAAAATAGTGGAAATATCGATGATACGGTTGCCGATATCCAGCACATTCGGAATGCGGGAAGGAACGAGCTGCGGCTCGCCGGCGGTGATAGCAAACTGAATGTCAGACTCGGTATCCTTGCATCCTGGATAAAACGGAACAAAGTCATATTGTGTGACGCCGCATTCCTCAAGCTGGGAAATGATAGCGAGCGTAGAATATTTATCATCGTTTACCAGATAGACACGTTCGTGCGGCGGAATCTGAATGATTTTATCCAGGAACATATGGTTGAAAACGCGGTCGCAGGGGAGCTGCAAAATGGAGGAGTCAAGGGTAAGCGGAAAGGTTTCCATGGCGCGTGCGGTTGGGAAAAGGACGCACTGGTATCCCCGGAAGAGAGAGGGGTCTGTGGCCTGTTCTCTTAAAAGGGTATTAAAGGTGAGATATTCACCGAGCACGGAGTGAAGATAAGACTGAAATTCGGAAAGCATTCGTTTCCGGGAAGAAATGATCAATACGTTGCCAAGCTTTTGTGTTCTGTTCATAAAGGGTCCTCTTTTCCTGCTAAAAAGTGGTAATGGGTTAAAAATTAGGATAATTATACCATTTTTGACGAAAATAAACAACCTAAATGCAAAAAGACAAAAAAGAAAATAAAAAATCAGGAAGAATGCTTTGACATAGTGACGCATTACATCTATAATACCGATTAAGCAAAGGGGCTGTAAAAAAAGTAAGGCATCTTTGCTCTTTTTTATATCATGGTTTTGTTATCTGTGAAAAAAAGAACAAAGAAAAACAGCAGCATTTGCAGAAAAGGAGGAGACAACAATGAAAAAAAGACATGTAATGCGCGCTCTGGTTGCAGCAGCAACAGCACTGGCATTGACAGCATGCGGATCGACAGGCTCTTCTGACACAAGTAAGAGCACATCAACAGCATCTGCTGCATCGACCTCATCCGGTTCGGAAGCAGATACGGAGAATACCATCACGATCCCGGCAGGCGAGTCGGTATCCCAGGATTCAGATGTTACGGCAATGATAGCTGTAGATTTTACCACCATGGATCCGATGGATACTTCCGATACACTTTCCGGTGGTGTACAGCGAATGATGATGGACGGTCTGTTTGGATTCGATGAGAATATGCAGATCATTCCGATGCTGGCAACCAGCTACGAAGCAAACGATGAAGCAACCGAGTATACGATCCATCTTCGTGAGGGCGTAAGCTTTACCGATGGAACTCCGTGGAATGCAGATGCCCTGATTGCAAACGTAAATAAATGGGCAGACAAGAGCCTTGGACTGAAACGTACTACATTCCTCTGCAATGTTCTGGATCATGCAGAGAAGATAGATGATTATACCGTTAAAATTTATTTATCACAGTCATTCGGTGCTTTCATCAGCAACCTGGCACATCCGGCTACGCTGATCATGAGCCCGAAACAGATTGAAGCAGGAGAAGATGCCTGTGCACAGGCACCGGTAGGAACCGGCCAGTACAAATTTGTTGAGTGGGTTGCCGGTGACCATATGAAGGTAGAGCTGAACAAAGACTGGTGGGGATATGACGCAGACGTCTGCGGCGGAACTGCTCTGGCAGATGCAGATGCAGGATTTAAGAGCATCACATTCAAACCGGTTGCAGAAAGTGCTACCCGTGTATCTGCAATTCAGGCAGGTGACGCACAGATTATGTGGTCTGTACCGACCGAAAGCGTTGACACCTTAAAAGGTGACAGCAACGTATCCGTTGGAATGGGCGACAGCATCGCCGTATGGTACTTCTTCATGAATACACAGAAAGCACCGTTCAACGATGTTAAGGTTCGTGAGGCAATGGCTTATGCAATCAACAAAGAGGCATATATCCAGGTCGTTATGAACGGTTACGGTTCTGTGGCAACTTCTATGGTAGGAGAAGAAGTACAGCACTACAAAGGAAATGATCCGTATTCCTACGATCCGGAAAAAGCAAAAGAGCTGTTAAAGGAAGCAGGATATCCGGATGGATTTACCACAACACTGATGTACAGCAACACGACAGCAAATCAGAAAAAAGCAGAGTTCTACAAACAGCAGCTTTCTGAGGTTGGTATTGATCTGGAATTGAACGGAATGGAAAATGCCGTTCTGAATGAAAAGGTTCAGGGAGCTGACTGCGCAGGAGCAGATGCCGAGGTAGACTGCTACTTAAGCGGATGGTCTACTTCCACCGGTGATGCTGACTGGGGACTTCGCCCGATGCTGGCAACCGAGTCTGAGCCGCCGATGAGCTTCAATATCAGCTACTATGAGAATGAAAAAGTAGATCAGCTTCTCAAAGACGGTCTTGCAACTGCAGATGAAGACAAACGTGGTGAGATCTATGGAGAAGTACAGGATATCGTATGGAAGGATCTCCCGCTGCTCTGCATCGCAAGCGATAAAAACATCTGGGCAACCAGCAACAACATTACCGGAGTATATCTGTTAGGCGATGGAAGCATCGGCATGAGAAATGCCAGAATGGCAGCCGAATAACGGCAGACTGAAACAAGGATATGAAAAAGACCCCGGCGTCCTTCCATCAAAAGAGGGCGCCGGTTTCTTACAAACAGGAAAGCAGGCAGTGATCCGTGGGATTGTACCTGTAGGATAAGCATGAAAGTAGGAGATACAATATGCCAAAATATATACTGAAGCGTATTGTGGGTACGATCCCCACACTGATTATTGTTGTTACATTTGTATTTTTCTTTGTCCGCCTGATTCCGGGAGATCCGGCGAGACTCGTTGCAGGAGAGCAGGCAACACAGGATGACGTAGAGGCAGTAAGAGAAGAGCTTGGCCTCAATAAATCCATTCCGACACAGTATGTTACCTACGTGACAGGACTTTTAAAAGGAAATCTCGGAACCTCCCTTCGAACAAAGCAGCCGGTTACAAAGGAAATTGCGGGAAGATTCGGAAATACCGTCCGTCTGGCATTTGTCACATTGCTGTGGAGCTCGGTTGTTGGTGTGCTCTTTGGTGTGTGGTCCGGAACACACCGGGGAAAATGGCAGGATTATACCGGAATGACGATTGCGGTCTCGGGTATTTCACTCCCCTCGTTCTGGATCGGCTTTCTGCTGATTATGCTGTTTGCGGTAAAACTGCGAATTCTGCCGACAACAAGCGGAACAAGCCTGAAAAGTCTGATTATGCCGTCGATCACGCTCGGCGTCGGAATTGCAGCCGTGATCGCACGATTTACAAGATCCTCCATTATTGAAGTTTTAAAAGAAGATTACGTCAGAACAGCAAGAGCAAAAGGAATCAAAGAAAAGGTTGTGATCTGGAAGCATGTTTTCCGCAACTCCATGATCTCCGTCGTGACGGTTGTGGGTCTGCAGTTCGGCTTTCTGCTGGGAGGTTCTGTTGTCACAGAAACGGTATTTGCCTATCCTGGCCTTGGCTCCCTTCTGATTGAATCGGTCAATTACAGAGATTATCCGGCAATCCAGTCCTGATTCTGATCTTTTCGCTGCAGTTTATCGTCATCAACCTGATTGTCGATATCCTCTATGCGGTTCTGAATCCGGAAATTAAACTTCAGTAGGAGATGAGTGGAATGAAAGAAAGAAAAAGTACAGACCGAGAACCAGGAGAGAATTAAAACTCCGTTTTCTGAGATGGTTCGAAAATTTAAAAAACAGAAAAATGCAGTAGTTGCGCTTTGTTTTATCATTTTTCTCATTTTCCTTGCGTTTTTCGGAAGCAAAATTGTGCCGTACGGAATCAATGAGTATGATTACAATGCGATTCTGCAGGGACCAAGTATGAAGCACCTGTTTGGAACGGATGAGTTTGGACGGGATCTGTTTTCCCGTATCGTCTGTGGAACCCGGATTTCACTTGCAGTCGGATTCGGCGCTGTTACGGTCGGTGCAGTCTGTGGTACCATTCTCGGACTTCTGGCCGGATATTACGGCGGATGGATTGATTCTATTATTATGAGAATCTGCGATGTCCTGTTCGCTTTTCCGGGACTGATTCTTGCAATCGCCATCGTGGCAATCCTCGGAAGCGGCATGACAAACGTTGTGATTGCGGTCGCTGTCTTTTCTACACCGACCTTCGCACGACTTGTCCGAAGCAAAACGCTGACCCTGAAAAATTCCGTTTTTGTCCTGGCGGCACGGAACATCGGTGTTTCCGATGCGAGAATTCTGTTTCACCACATTCTGCCGGGAGCCATTCCGGACATCATTGTACAGTATTCCATGTCGTTTGGATCTTCCATTCTGACGGCATCGAGCCTTTCCTTCCTGGGAATGGGAGCACAGCCGCCGACACCGGAATGGGGACTGCTTCTTTCCAACGGAAGAAACTATATGACGAGCGCAATGTATGTGACGATTTTCCCGGGTCTTGCGATTTTCCTTACCGTACTGAGCTTTAACCTGTTAGGCGACGGACTTCGCGATGCACTCGATCCGAAACTTTCCGATTGATAAGGAGGAGCAGAAGTGGCTACTGATAACGTACTTGAGATAAAAAATTTACATACGTATTTCTATACCGATGGCGGTGTGATCAAAGCAGTAGACGGTGTCGATGTGGAGCTTCGACGCGGCGCAACACTTGGCATCGTAGGCGAGTCGGGAAGTGGAAAGAGCGTGACATCCCTCTCTGTGATGGGATTACTGGCCGGAACGAAAGGAAAAATTGCTGATGGCGAAATCCTGCTGGATGGCGATGACATTGTAAAGCTGACGAAGGAACAGCAGAGAAAGCTGCGCGGAAGCAAAATTTCCATGATTTTCCAGGAACCGATGACCAGTCTGAATCCGGTCATGAAGATTGGAGACCAGGTGGCAGAATGCGTTCTGCAGCACGAAAAAATATCAAAAAAAGAGGCACTGAAAAAGGCAGAGGACATGCTCCGGAAAACGGGTGTTCCGCGTGTGGAGCATATGATGAAGGAGTATCCGTTCCAGCTTTCCGGCGGCCAGAGACAGAGGGTCATGATTGCCATGGCACTTGTATGCAAGCCGGAAATCCTGATTGCGGATGAGCCGACGACTGCACTGGATGTAACGATTCAGGCACAGATACTGGATCTGATGAACCAGCTAAAAAAAGAGACGGGTACATCCATCCTGTTTATTACACATGATCTTGGCGTTGTTGCAGAGGTCTGCGATGATGTTGCCGTTATGTACTGCGGCCGCGTGGTAGAGCGCGGAGATGTAAAAACAATTTTCGCCAATCCGTCCCACCCGTATACGAAGGGACTGCTGGGATCGATTCCGAGACTGGGAGACGCCGGAAAAGAACTGAAGTCGATTCCGGGTAACGTTCCAAACCCGAAATATATGCCGAAAGGCTGCAAATTTGAGCCGCGATGTCCATACGCTTCGGAAAAATGCCGCGAGGAAGAACCGGGATTTTTCCAGATCGAGGAAGGCCATATCAGCAGATGCTGGCTCTGCGAAAGCGGACAGCTCAAAACAGATCACGTAGAGAAGGCAGGTGACTAGGATGTCAGATACATTACTTAGAGTAGAGGATTTGAAAATTTATTATCCGGTTGCCGGAAGCGGATTTGGGAAAAAGGAATTCGTCAAAGCGGTAGACGGAGTTACCTTTGAGGTGAAAAAAGGCGAGGTATTCGGAATTGTAGGCGAGTCCGGCTGCGGAAAATCCACACTGGAAGAGGCGTCTGCAAACTGGAAAATCTGACATCGGGCCATGTGTATCTGGATGGCGAAGATATTACAGAGTACAATGACCGGAGAATGCGTTCCATCCGGAAAAAAGTACAGATGGTTTTTCAGGACCCGTATGCGTCCCTGAATCCACGAATGTCCGTTTTTGATATCATTGCAGAGCCGCTGCTGGTGCATCATCTGTATCAGGATAAAGCGGATCTGGAAAAGAAAGTGCTGGATCTTTTGCACCGGGTAGGACTGGATGACTACCATGCAAACCGTTATCCACATGAATTTTCCGGCGGTCAGCGTCAGAGAATCGGAATTGCCCGTGCACTTGCGGTAGAACCGTCTCTGATCATCGCAGACGAACCGGTTTCGGCACTGGATGTGTCTATTCAGGCGCAGGTTCTGAATCTTTTAAATGAACTGAAGCATGACCTGGATCTGACCTATATTTTTGTTGCACATGACCTGAGCGTTGTGGAATACATCAGTGACCGTGTCGGCGTTATGTATCTCGGCAATTTCGTGGAGGTCGGAGAAAAAGAGAAAATTTACAGCAATCCGATGCATCCGTATACGCAGGCACTGCTTTCTGCAGTTCCGGTTCCGGATCCGACGGCAAAAAGAGAAAGAATTCTGCTTGAGGGAAGCATCCCATCCGCCCACAAGCCGCCGACAGGCTGCAAATTCCATACCAGATGTCCAAAATGCATGGAATGCTGCAAAACACAGGCGCCGGAGCGGTATGAAGTGGATGACGGACATTACGTATATTGTCATCTTTATGATAAAGAAAGAAGGGAACAGCAGAAATGAAGCTTTTTATCAGTGCAGATATCGAGGGCTGTGCCGGAGTGGCACTGACCGATGAAACACATAAGAAGGAAAGCGTATACCAGAGATTTGCAGAGGAGATGACCGAAGAGGTCGTTGCGGCATGCGAAGCAGCACATGAAGCGGGCGCGGATGAGATTGTCGTAAAGGACGGTCACGGAGATGCATCCAACATTGACCCGCTGAAAATGCCGGAGTATGTCACCCTGATCCGGGGAAAGAGTGGTCATCCGTATAATATGATGTATGGTATCGACGACAGCTATGACGGCGTACTGTATCTTGGATACCATGCACCGGCAGGAGATCCCAATTTTTCGATCAGCCACACATCGACAGGAAACAGCCTGTATATTCATCTGAATGGAAAAGTGATGAGTGAGTGCATGCTGAACAGCTATACAGCAGCATCACATCACGTACCGGTGCTGTTTCTTTCCGGAGATGAGGAGATCTGCCGTCAGGCCAAAGAACTGATTCCGGGCATTACGACAGTGGAAACGAAGCATGGTGTCGGTGCGGCAACGTGGTGCAAAGCGAAAGGAAAAGTGATATCCGAAATCCGGGAAGGGGTAAAAAAGGCAGTTGCCGGACAGAAAAAAGAGTGTCAGGTGGCTCTTCCGGAGCACTTTACATATGAGGTAACCTATAAAGACTGGAAAAAAGCGTACACGATGTCGTTTTATCCGGGAATGCAGAGGGTAGATACCTTCACAAATAAGCTGGAGACAGATCGCTGGATGGATATTGTCACAGCACACTGCTTTGTTGTATATTAAGAATATAAATCTGATAGAAACCCAAAGAAAAGAGGATAAAACAATGGATATAGAAATGTTTGGTAAGCTTTCCGATGCATTTGGACCAAGTGGATTTGAGGAGGATGTCATCCGTACCATAGCAGATTACTGCAAAGAATTTGATGTAGAAAATGACGCAATGAATAACCTGTATGTGCGGATGCCGGGAACAAAGCAGGATTCCCGTCCGGTCATCCAGCTGGATGCCCATCTGGACGCATGCGGTTTCATGGTACAGAATATCCAGGACAACGGATGCCTTGGCATTATCATGCTTGGCGGCTTTCATCTGACCAGCCTTCCGGCACATGCGGTATGGATCCGCACCAGATCCGGAAAAATGGTACATGGTATTATCTGCGCAAAACCGGTTCATTTCATGACAACAGCGGAACGCAGCAGTCAGACTCTGGAAATTGAAAAAATGTATGTGGATGTCGGAGCAACCAGCCGCGAGGAGGTTGAAAACGTTTTCGGAATCCATATCGGTGATCCGATGATGCCGGATGTAACCTTTGAATACGATGCAGAGCATGAAATCTGCTTCGGAAAAGCATTTGACAACCGTGCCGGTTGCGCGTGCATCGTAGATACGATGAAACAGCTGGAAAAGGAGCAGGCTTCTCTTGCAGTTAATGTTGTCGGTGCCTTTGCGGCGCAGGAGGAGGTCGGAACCCGCGGTGCTGTGGTAACGAGCCAGATTGTAAAACCGGATCTTGCCATTGTATTTGAAGGATCTCCTTCCGATGACTTTTTCATCAGCGCAGGACAGGCACAGGGCTGCATGAAGAAGGGTGTTCAGATTCGTATCCTGGACAACAGCTATATTTCCAATACGCAGTTTATTTCACTGGCCGAGGAAGTGGCAGCAAAATGCGGAATCAAATACCAGGAGAGTGTAAGAAGAGGCGGAAGTACAAACGCAGCAAAAATCAGCGTGACAGGAAAAGCAGTTCCGTGTCTGGTGCTTGGTGTTCCATCCCGCTATGCGCACAGCCATTACAATTTCTGCGCAAAAGAAGACCTGGAGGCAGCAAGCGCAATGGCAGCCAATGTCATTCGTGCTTTAGATGAGGAAAAGATCCGTCATATCTGCCATCAGGATGTACTGTAAAATATTCGATAACGAAAGAAAAAGCATGCCGGAAGCGGGTTCACAGGAAAGGTGAAGCCGTTTTCGGCATATCTGGTAAAAAAGGAGAGTTTACAAGTGAGAAAACCGATCATTGGAATCTTGGGAAATACGTATAAAACACAGCCGGGACTTTTTTCAAGTGCGGAGAGAATGTATGTCAACAGCGATTATATCGAATCAGTCTGAATAACGGCGGAATTCCTATGGCAATTCCGGCAGTTGCCATGAAAGCGGATCCAGAAGGCATACTTGCTGTGTGCGACGGAATTCTGGTTCCCGGCGGAGAGGACTTAAATCCGTGGTATTATGGGGAAGAGCCAAAACCGCAGATCCAGACCATCCGCCCGGAGATCGACGAGGCATGGTTTGCACTTGGACGGGCAGCAAAAGAGATGGGAATGCCTATGCTTGGCATCTGCAAAGGAATTCAGTTTTTAAATGTCCTGTGCGGCGGTGATCTGTACCAGGATATCTATACACAGAAGGAAACTACAATTCTGCATCTGCAGTCCCTGGAGCGGTCGTATCTGCATCACCATGTAGAAATTAAAGAGGGAACCCATCTGGCAGAAATCCTTGGGGCGGGAACCATGCGGTAAACTCCATGCATCATCAGGCAGTGCGTACGCCGGGAGAGGACATCGTGGTTTCAGCAACGGCGCCGGATGGAACCATCGAGCGATAGAAAGCCGCAACGGACAGATTGTGGCCGTACAGTGGCATCCGGAAGGGCTGATCCACTCAGCGCCGGAGATGAACCGCCTTTTTGCGGATCTGGTAGAAAGAAGCAGCAGATACAGAGAGAAAAAGTAACGATTTGGAACCATGTAAAAGGAAAGAAAAACCGGGATGGGACTTTTGAACCGTTACGAAAAAATAAGAATGGATAAAGATGCGATTCTAAAAGCAGAGAGCAGGAATCGTTCGGGAGGCAAAAAAAGAATGAACAGAACAATAAGAGTATCGGCGGCGGGTGATATTCTGATTATGAAACGGCTTCTGCCGGGATATCAGGATGTTTTGCCGATTCGCGAATTTCTGATGCAGGGAGAGGTTCGGATGGCGAATCTGGAAACAACGATATCGGACGGCAGCTGTTACGCATCGGCGTATTCCGGCGGAACATGGCTGACGGCAGATGCGAAGTGTCTGGAAGATACCCTGCGTTACGGTTTTAATTTTCTTGGGATTTCGAATAATCATACGATGGATTATTCCTACGAAGGACTTGCATCTACGATCAGCGAACTGAAAAAAAAGGATGTGGCATATGCCGGAGCAGGCAAAAATCTTTACGAAGCATCGCGTCCTGCCATTCTGGACACAACAGCGGGACAGATTGCGGTGATTGATATCTGTTCTACCTTTGAAAATGCAGCCAGGGCGGGAAGCCAGACGGAACGGCAGCCTGGCAGGCCGGGCTTAAATCCGCTGCGCTTTTCGGAAAAATATACCATTACGGAGAAACATGCGCAGGATCTTGCAAAGATTGCAGAGGTGACCGGAATCAACGGACTGCGGGATCTGCACCGGCAGGAGGGATTTATCGCTCCGCTTCCCGAGGGTGTCATGGAATTTGGCGGGAAAATGTTTGAAATCAGCAAGGACGGAACAGAGGGAAGAAGCTCCAGCCCGAATCCGATCGATGTGAAACGCACCGTCGATGCAATCCGGGAAGCGAAGATGACATGTGAGGCAGTCCTGGTTATGGTACATTCCCATGAAATCCGTAAGGACAATGACGAGGAAGCGGATTATTTTCTGGAGGAATTTGCACGCGCCTGTATCGATGCGGGAGCCAGCGCGGTGATCGGGGGCGGAACGCATCAGCTGAAGGGAATCGAACTGTATCGTGACTGTCCGATTTTCTATTGCCTCGGAAATTTTATTTTTGAAAATCAGTATGTACGCCTTCTGCCTGCGGACTACATGGAAAAATATGGTCTGAATATTCACACGGCAGCATCCATCGGAATCGCCAGGCGGCAGGAGCAGTCCTCACATTCCCTCTACGAAATTCCGGAGGTCTATCGGAGTGTGCTGCCGTATTTCGAGATCTGTCAGGGAAAATGCACACATCTGGAGCTTCTGCCGGTCGAGCTTGGTATGGACAGGGAAAACGCAGAAAAAAATATTCCGTACGTGGCAGACGAAAAAACAGCAGAAAAAATTGCAGAATATCTCACCCGCGTGAGCAAGAGATATGGAACAGAATGGGAATACAAAGAAGGAAGGATTGTACTTCATGCGTAAAAAATGGGAAATAGAAGAGGAATACCGAAACTTTTGCCGGAACAACAAAGAACTTGCGCTGCAGACGCTGCGGGAGCTGACACTGACCCCGACGGAAACGGGAAAAGAGGATCAGAGAATCGCATATTGCATGGAATGGATGAAACAGCAGGGCATGGAGTCAGTTCATACGGATGAGCTTGGAAATGTAATCTGGGAGTATCGGCCGGAACAGGAAAAGAAGGTTCTGTATACGGCGCATCTGGACACCGTGTTTTCGCTGGAGGAGCCGCTGGAGATTAAAGAAGACGGAATGATCTGGCGTTGTCCCGGCATCACAGACGATACCGTGAATGTCGTGATGCTTCTGATGGCGGCAAAATACGTTCATGAGACAGAGCCGGAGCTTCCATGCGGTCTGATTTTTGCAGCGGATCTGGGAGAAGAAGGGCTTGGCAATCTGTGCGGAGTTCGCGCGCTTGTCGACCATTATGAAAAAAATCTGTGTGGAATGGCAGCCTTTGACCTGTATCGGGATAAAATGTATCCCATCTGCATCGGGTCTGTCCGGTATCGGATTTCGGCAAAAACAAAGGGCGGTCATTCTTTCCTGAATTTCGGAAGAAAAAATGCCATTGCAGAGCTTGCGGGTCTGATCGGAGAGCTTTACCGTTTTCAGACGGATGCAGCATCTCATACAACATACAATGTGGGAAAAATAGAGGGAGGAACCTCTGTTAATACGATTGCGCAGGATGCCTCCATGCTGTTTGAATTCCGTTCGGAGGATTACCGGAGTCTGGAAGCCTGCGAAACATATCTGGAGCAGACCATAGCAGCACGCCAGAGTGAGGAGGTACAGTATTCCTGTGAGCTCGTCGGAAAGCGGCCGTGCGCAAGAGAAACCGATCCTGTCCAGATGGCACGTATGACGCGGTGTGCGCAGAAAACGCTGAAGGCAGCCGACGGGGAAGAGCCGGTATGCTCTGAGGCATCTACAGACTGTAATATCCCATTGTCGCGGCATATTCCTGCCATCTGTGTCGGTTTCTGCCGGGGCGGGGGAGCACATACCAGAGAAGAATGCTTGATGCCGCCAGTGTAGAAGATGGCATGTGTGCAGCCGCAGCACTCGTATGCCGGCTTCCGTGGATGTGCTGCGAGAGCAGAGTCGTTGTAAGGGACGGGATAGAGGACCGAAAAGAGAGAGAGGAAATCCGGCGGCTGCTGGAGCTGTGCGATCAGGACTTCGTTCCGCCGCTTTCCCACCGCAACAGTACATCCCAGACGAACTGGGCCGAGACAGAAGAAAAGACGGATGGAATTGCAGAATATCTGGAAAATATCTGCAGTCAGCATGTGGTGCTGTGGAAGGAAGAGGGAGTCGTGCGGGCCTTTATGACCTGGAAGGATCATTTTAACTGTGAAAATCTGGAAGCATATCCGGATTCCTGCTATCTGACCACCCTCTGCGTCTGGCCGGATTACCGCGGACAGGGAATTTCGGAGGTAATGTATGCAGAAGCAGAAAAGGACATCGCGGCAAAATTTCCGGGAAGCCGGATTACTCTCCGTACCTGGTCCACGAACGGGGCCCAGGAGCATATCCTGGACAAGCTGGGATATAGTCTTGTCAGGCGGCTGAAGGATGACAGGGGAGAAGGAATTGATACGGTTTATTTTGTAAAAAAGGAAGAAAACGACAGATAACATGGTGCTTGCAAATCGCAGTTGAAAGTGTCATAATCGGAAGCATAAGACAGCAAAAGGAGGGCTATAGCTATGCCTTGTACAACTATTTTAGTTGGAAAGAAAGCATCATATGACGGTTCCACCATGATCGCGCGAAATGACGATTCCGGTGCAGGCCATTATACATCGAAAAAATTTGTGGTTATTCACCCGGAGGAGCAGCCGAGAACCTATAAAACCGAGATTTCACATCTGACCATTGAGCTTCCGGACAATCCGATGCGGTACACTGCAGTGCCAAACGCAGAAAAAGGCGAGGGGGTCTGGGCGGCAAGCGGCGTGAATGCAGCGCAGGTCGGTATGACTGCGACCGAGACAATCACATCGAATCCGCGTGTGCTGGGTGCTGATCCGCTTGTCGTTTATCAGCCGGCGGAAGACGGAAAAGAAGAGGTTCCGGGCGGAATCGGCGAGGAGGATCTCGTTTATATTGTTCTTCCTTATATTAAAAGCGCCAGAGAAGGTGTCAAAAGACTGGGCAGCCTGCTGGAGCAGTACGGTACATACGAGATGAACGGCATTGCATTTCAGGACCACGATGAGATCTGGTGGCTGGAGACGATCGGCGGCCATCACTGGATGGCAGTGAAAGTGCCGGATGACCATTATGTGGCCATGCCGAACCAGCTTGGCATCGACCATTTTGATCTGGAGGATGCACTCGGCGAACAGAAGGAATATATGTGCTCAGCAGACTTGAAAGAATTTATTGAAACATATCATCTGGATCTTTCTATGGATGGAAATTTTAATCCTCGCGATGCTTTCGGAAGCCACGATGATTCCGATCACGTTTACAATACACCGCGTGCCTGGTTCATGGAGCGCTGTCTGAACCCGCACACGAAAAAATGGGACGGACCGGATGCCGATTACACACCGGTATCTGACGATATTCCGTGGATGATGGTTCCGGAGAAGAAGATCACCGTAGAGGATGTGAAATACGTACTGTCTTCCCACTATCAGGGAACACCGTACGACCCGTATGCCGCATACGGCGAGAAATCGTGGAAGGGGGCATACCGCTCCATCGGTGTCAACCGGACCGATTTCCTTTCTGTCATCCAGATGCGCCCGGATCACAAAGGAGACAACGGCATTCTGCAGTGGATCGCATTTGCGTCGAATGCGTTCAATGTGCTGGTTCCGTTCTACACCGATGTGACGACAACACCGGAGTATCTTTCCAACACAACGGGAGAGGTTTCCACAGATAATTTCTACTGGGCAAGCCGCATGATAGCAGCAATGGCAGATGCGTCCTATAAGTCTTCTATCTTCCACATTGAACGGTATCAGGAAAAGGTGATGGCAAAAGGCCATGCACTGATCCATCAGTACGATGCGCTGCTTGCAGGGGAGACAGACGAAACAAAACAGACACAATTGAGAGAAGAAGCAAACAACAAAATGGCTGAAATGCTGAAAAAAGAGACGGGTGCAACACTGCACAAGGTACTCTTTGAACTCAGCAACCAGATGAAAAACGCGTATTCCAGATCGGATGCGTAAGGCTTTTTAAGGGAAAGAATAAGAGAATGGTTCTGCGCGCAGGAAAAATTGCGCGCAGAATCATTTCCTGTCCGGAACCGCCTCGAACAAACAGGGTGTTACAGTTCGCCGGACACCGGTGAACGATACGATCCTGATAAAAAATCTCAGCGTACTTTGGTGAATTTTGTTGACAACAGGCAGTTCCTGTGCTACAATAAACCAGCGACATGGAAGAAGGTCTTTTTTTTATGCCTGAAATTGCTGAAGTACGAGCAGCAAAAACAGGGCAGAAATGAAGAGACCGCCGCTGATCCGCAAGGATCACAAGCGATAACGCAAATACACAGTGGAGGTGGAAGTCGTGCGCGTAAAAATCACATTGGCATGTACTGAATGCAAACAGCGTAATTACAACATGACAAAAGAGAAAAAGAACCATCCTGAGAGAATGGAGACAAAGAAGTACTGCAGATTCTGCAAAAAGCACACAATGCACAAAGAAACCAAATAATCTTTGGTAAGAGGTGATCCAATGGCAGAAACTGAAAAAAAAGCATCCAAAAAGAGCTGGTTCAAGGGCTTGAAAGCAGAGTTCAGAAAAATCATCTGGGTTGACAACAAAACGCTGGGCAAGCAGACCGTTGCAGTCGTAGCGATCTCTGCAGTAACCTGCGGGTTAATCACCCTGGTTGACAGCGCTGTAATCGAGTTCGTCAATTTATTGATCAAATAAGGATAAAGGTGTCAGAATGTCAGAAGTAAACTGGTATGTAGTCCACACCTATTCGGGCTATGAAAACAAAGTAAAAGCCAATATTGAGAAAACAATTGAGAACCGTCATCTTGAGGATCAGATTTTGGAAGTACGTGTTCCTATGGAAGAAGTTGTTGAAGTCAAGAACGGAACCAAGAAACAGGTACTCCGGAAATTGTTTCCGGGCTACGTTCTGATCAACATGATCATGAACGACGATACCTGGTATGTTGTCCGCAATACCAGAGGTGTTACGGGCTTCGTAGGACCGGGATCCAAGCCGGTACCGCTTACGGATGAGGAAATGGTGAACCTTGGAATCACCGGTGGTGAGGAAAAGGTTGAGCTTGACCTTGAAGTCGGCGATGCAGTCGTTGTAACAGGCGGCGCATGGAAGGATACAACCGGACTGATTCAGAGTATCAACGATACAAAACAGATGGTTACCATCAATGTTGAGCTGTTCGGCCGCGAAACGCCGGTAGAAATAAGTTTCGCAGAAGTCAAGAAGATGTAAGAAATGCCCCAGGGGCGTTTCGTGGGAGGGAAATTCCCGCAATTACCACATTTATTTAGGAGGTGCCGTAAAATGGCAAAGAAAGTTACAGGATATATCAAATTACAGATTCCTGCTGGTAAAGCAACACCAGCACCACCGGTTGGACCTGCACTTGGACAGCACGGAGTAAACATCGTACAGTTTACCAAAGAGTTCAACGCAAGAACAGCAGATAAGGGAGACCTGATCATCCCTGTAGTTATCACTGTATATGCAGACAGAAGTTTCAGCTTCATAACCAAAACTCCTCCGGCAGCAGTTCTGCTTAAGAAAGCCTGCAACCTGAAATCTGGTTCCGGCGTTCCGAACAAAACGAAAGTTGCTACTATCTCTAAGGACAAAGTTCGTGAGATCGCAGAGATGAAGATGCCAGACCTGAATGCAGCAACTGTTGAGGCAGCTATGAGCATGATCGCAGGTACCGCAAGAAGTATGGGTATCGTTGTAGAGGACTAATTTAGAAGAAGAGTTTACATCTTCTCGTATTGACGTGGGAGGGAGATTCCCGCAACTACCACCAGGAGGTTATTAGACAATGAAACATGGTAAGAAATATTTAGAGGCTGCAAAAGCAGTTGATCGTAGCATTCAGTACGATCCGGCAGATGCTATTTCCACAGTTAAGAAATTAGCTACTGCTAAATTTGACGAGACAATCGAAGTTCACATCAAAACTGGTTGTGACGGACGTCACGCAGACCAGCAGATCCGTGGAGCAGTTGTTCTGCCGCACGGTACCGGAAAACAGGTTCGTGTCCTTGTTTTCGCTAAAGGCGCAAAAGCTGATGAGGCTGTTGCAGCAGGTGCAGAGTTCGTTGGAGCTGAGGAGCTGATCCCGAGAATCCAGAACGATGGCTGGTTTGATTACGACGTTGTTGTTGCCACACCGGATATGATGGGTGTTGTTGGTCGTCTGGGCCGTGTACTTGGACCGAAAGGTTTAATGCCAAACCCGAAGGCTGGTACCGTAACTATGGATGTTACCAAAGCCGTTAAAGAGATCAAAGCAGGTAAGATTGAGTATCGTCTTGACAAAACAAACATTATCCACGTGCCAATCGGAAAAGCTTCTTTTACTGAGGAGCAGTTAAGCGACAACTTCCAGACGCTGATCGGTGCAATCAACAAAGCAAAACCGGCTACTCTGAAGGGACAGTACCTGAAGAGCGTTACTCTGGCTCCTACTATGGGACCTGGAGTTAAGGTTAATACTTTGAAGCTTGCATAATAAATGAAATACTGAGAACCCCCGGGGCTGTAATGGCTCCGGGGGTTCTTTGCGTTGAAAAACGGACGCAGGGGAAAGGCGAATTCCGATTCCTTAAGAAAGAGCTTTATTTCAATGGGAAATAATTGAAAAAGATCAAAATAGTGTTAGAACATGAAAATTAAGATCAAGTATTCTGCCGGAAATGTTAGTATAATGCTAAGTAGAAAATAAACGAAAAGAGCAGAGCCCATGCATGCGTTTGGAACGGCGGGTTCTGGAAAGGGAGGTTTTATGCAGTATTTTGAAAAACAGGGAAATGCGCTGATTTTCCGGCAGGATGGGGAGACGGTCCGGGTGGAGCCGTGGCAGAAGGACAGTCTTCGGGTGAGAGGTACGCTTCTTTCGGAGATAGAAGAGGGAAGCATTGCACTGCTTGATCCGGAACCGGTGGAAGCGGAAATTGAGCTGGTGGATGAACTGAAAGCGACGATTAAAAACGGTAAAATCCAGGCGATTCTCGAGCTTCAGCCGTGGGGACAGAAGCTTCGGATTACGTTCCTGAATCAGAAGGGCGAGGTGCTGCTCTCCGAGATCGCGAACGGCGGAGCACTCTGCCTGCGCGCACACGATTACCGTGCATTGAAGGGCGGCGCTTATCAGCTGAAAGTATCCTTCGATTCCAACCCGGATGAGAAGATTTACGGTATGGGACAGTATCAGCAGGAGCGAATGAACCTGAAGGGATGCAACCTGGAACTGGCGCACCGCAATTCGCAGGCGAGCATTCCGTTTTATGTATCGAGCCTTGGCTACGGCTTCCTGTGGCACAATGCAGCAGTCGGTGAGGTTCATTTCGGAACAAACACAACGGAATGGCTGGCACGCACCACAAAGCAGCTCGACTACTGGGTAACCGCAGGCGATACCCCGGCGGAAATTGAAGAGCACTTTGCAGACGCCATTGGTAAGGTTCCGATGATGCCGGAGTACGGCCTTGGCTTCTGGCAGTGCAAGCTGCGCTACTACAACCAGGAGCAGGTACTGAATGTGGCACGCGAGTACAAAAAACGCGGCATTCCGCTGGATGTCTTTGTCATCGACTACTATCACTGGCCAAGATGCGGTGATTATCGTTTTGATGAAGAATATTTCCCGGATCCGAAAGCAATGATCGACGAGCTGCATGAGATGGGCATCGAGACGATGGTTTCCATCTGGCCGCAGATCGACTGGAGAAGCGAGAATTACGAAGAAATGAAACAGCAGGGACTCCTCGTGAAGAGCAACGCAGGTGTTGATGTACAGATGCTGTTCCATGGAAATAATGTCTTCCTGGATGCAACAAATCCGAGAACAAGAAAGTATGTATGGGAGAAAGTAAAGAAAAATTATGCAGATCTCGGCATCCGCACCTTCTGGCTCGATGAGGCTGAACCGGAGTTTTCAACCTATGAGTACGAGTGCTACGCTACGCCGCAGGCCCGGTGGAAGAGATCGGAAATATTTATCCAAAGAGAGTATTCCCGTATGTTCTACGAGGCCAGAAAGAGAGCGGCCAGGAGGATATCTCAACCTCGTCCGCTGCGCATGGCTCGGAAGCCAGAAATACGGAGCCTTGTGTGGTCCGGCGATATTTTCTCAACCTACGAGGACTTCCGCAAACAGATCTGCGCAGGCCTTCATATGGGATTGTGCGGCATTCCGTGGTGGACAACCGATATCGGCGGATTCCACGGCGGTGTGACTGAAGATCCGGACTTCCAGGAGCTGCTTGTGCGTTGGTTCCAGTTTGGCACCTTCTGCCCGGTTATGCGTATTCACGGAAACCGGGGACCAAGAGAAGAGATCATCAACAAGGCTGGCGAAGTGCGTGAGGGAACCGGAGCTGACAACGAGGTATGGAGCTTCGGAGAGAAAAATTATGAAATCCTGACAAAATTCATTGGTGTCCGCGAAAAAATGCGCGATTACACGAGAAGCCTGATGGCAGAAGCACACGAAAAAGGAACACCGGTCATGAGAACGATGTTCTATGAGTTCCCGGAAGATGCAGCATGCTGGGACATCTCCGATGCTTACATGTTCGGCTCCGACATCCTTGTAGCACCGATTGTCCGGGCAAAAGCAACGAGCCGTACCGTTTATCTGCCGGCCGGTGCGTCCTGGACGCTGGCAAATACCGGTGATGTTTATGAGGGCGGAAAAGCTACGAAATCGAGGCGCCGATCGAAACACTGCCGATCTTCCTGCGCGACGGAAAACAGGGATATCTGGTGGGAGAGATCTGATAAATCACAGAGCAGTTGTTTGGTTATGGGCAGGCAGTAAATGCGGATTGCAGATAGCTGCATGAAAAAAGAAAAGGAAAAAGGGAAAAGCATTCCGGGAGATCGATAAGATCCAAAGGAATGCTTTTCCGATGTTATAAATCAATCACGGATCCGAAAAACGGATTTTAGCTTTGTTCCGCATACGGGCAGGCGGACAGAAAAACTTACGGAAGCGGATGGCCTGCCGCCAGATACAGCTCATACCATTCTTCCCGCGTCAGCGTAATATTGCATGCCGCGATAATCTCTTTCAGGCGGTTTTCGCTTGCCGTACCGGTGACGAGCTGCATATTCGCCGGATGGCGCAGAATCCACGCCGCTGCAATCGTGGTATCACTGACACCGTATTTTTCGGCCAGCACGCGGATTTTCTGGTTCAGCTCCGGATACTCGTCACTTCCAAGGAAGCATCCCTTCCATGACGGCATCTGGAATGGCGACCACGCCTGAAGCGTAATATCATGGAGCCGGCAGTAGTCGAGCAGACTTCCGTCGTGGTCAACCGAGCCCGGTGTCTCCATATTAACTTCCATGCCATTTGCAACAAGATTGGAAACCGGAATGCTGAACTGTACCTGATTGACAACGAGCGGCTGGCGGACATACTTCTGCAGAAGCGCAATCTGCATCGGCTTGTGGTTGGAAACACCGAAATGGCGGACCTTTCCGCTCTCAAACAGAACATCAAACGCTGCTGCAACTTCTTCTGGCTCTACGAGGGCGTCCGGGCGGTGGAGCAGCAGAAGATCGAGATAATCGGTCTGTAGCCGTTTTAAAATACCGTCCACCGATTCCAGAATGTGCTCTTTCGACAGATCATAGCAGCCCTGGCGGATGCCGCATTTGGACTGGATCAGAACATCCTCGCGGTGCAGGGAAGGATCGGAGGCAAATGCATCACCGAAAACTGTTTCACTCATACCGCTGCCGTAAATATCAGCATGATCAAAGAAATATGCGCCCTGTTCCAGCGCGGAATGGATGAATGATTCATCTCGTCTTTCGATTTTTCGGAAAGCCGCATGCATCCGACTGCAATCGAAGGAACTTTTCTCAGATGACTGCCTAAAACCGTTTCTTTCATGACAGAATTCTCCTTTGTGATAAAATAAAATCTTACTCTCACTATACCACTCAAGTACACTTGAGAGTCAATCTTTTTTGGGAAAAAGTGGTGAAAGCTTTCGCCAGAACCGCTGCGGATTCGACCAAAACACAGAAAAGCCGAACTTTGTTAACAAAATCGGAACAAAATCGACAACAAAGTTTACTTGCATTTTCGAAAAAATGATGTAAGATAGGGGTATTCGAAAAAAGATCCGAAAGGATCTGTAAATCTGTACTGACTCAGATAATGGAGGTTTACCCATGGATGCAAAAATCATAGCCGGAATCCTGCAGCAGGAGGCGCAGCCTTAGCTGCCGGCGGCGTATATAGAATGAATAAGAAAACTGGTTACTTCAAAAAAGGAAACTCCGTCCGGTACGATGTTTCCCGGATCCCGTTTAAAAAGACGAGTCCGTTAAAAGGAAAGACGGTTGTCTTCTTGGGATCTTCCGTGACGAAGGGATTTGCGGCCCACAACAATGCGTTCGCGGAGTACATAGCGAAAAAAGACAGCTGTATCTGCATCAAAGAAGCGGTCAATGGAACAACACTGATTGATAACTGTGAGGATTCCTACATCGAGCGCATGCGCGACAATCTCGACCCGGAGCGTCAGGTGGATCTGTTTATCTGCCAGCTTTCCACGAACGATGCAACGCGCAACAGCCCGCTCGGCGAAATTTCGGAATCCCGTGATCTGGACAGCTTCGATGTCAAAACCGTCTGCGGTGCGATCGAGTACATCATTGCGTATGCAAAAGAAACGTGGCACTGCCGGGTCATGTTCTACACTAACCCACAGTATGATTCCGATACGTACGCAAAGATGGTGGAAGCACTTCTGAAAATTCAGGAAAAATGGCAGATCGGCGTGATTGATTTCTGGAATGACGAACGGATCAACAGCATTTCGCCGGAAAAACGGAAACTGTATCTCCAGGATCCGATCCATCCGATGAAGGCCGGCTACGCTGAGTGGCTCGTCCCGGTGATGGAGCAGCGGATTGCCGAATATCTGGAAACGCAGGTATCATAAAAAAGACAAAAAAATACTTTCGTGGTTTCTTTGGTTGGAAGATTCCGCGAAAGTATTTTTATTGCGCTGCCCTTAATGGAGCCGGATGATCAGGCTGCTGTGCTGACGAAATTGTTTTTTCCGTACTTTCTGTTACGTTCCGTTTTTTACGGATCCGGAACTGTTTGAAAATGCCGCGGATGGCGTCGTAGAGCTCCGGCTTTAAGTCCTCAAGCGGGATTGGCTGCTGATACAGGATGGCATTGTAGCTTGTGCCGCTTACGAGTTCCAGAATCATATAGAACATCAGCTCCGGTGAGCGGTACGTATATGCCGCGTGAGAGAGCAGCGATTCGTAAATTGTGTAGATAGCAGGTGCGTCACTGAACGGAGAAAATGTAAGCGAATTTTTGAAGAACCCCCAGCTTAAGTGCTTGGAGATCAGCGTCACAAGGCTGTGGTTGGCAGCAAACTGATCGAGGATATTGTCGGTGATGAAAAGCACCTGCTCCTCAAAATCCTGGATGTCCGGATGGCGCAGCAGATCCGCATAGGCTGCCTGGAATATCTGGCTTGCCTTGTGCGCAATCAGATGATTTCGAATATCGTATTTATCTTTGAAATAAAGATAGAAAGTGCCCTTTGCAACGCCGGCGTTGTTCACGATGTCCGAAATAGAGGTTTTATTAAAGCCGTTGTCGATAAAGAGCGAGAAAGCAGAGTCCAGAAGGGACTCACGTTTCATTTGTTTGTTATTATCAATTTTTCCCACAGAGAGTCTCCTTTCCTGAAAGATATCAAAAGCGTGTGTCATTATCCTGTCTATAATTATAGGTATCATACATGGAAACTGTCAAAGGGAAAATGACTAATTTTCTCATTTTTGTGACTATGCACGAAGAAAAAAATGACCGATCGTCAATTTTGTGCAGTATTTAATGTTGACTAAGAGTCATTTTTGCGTTATAACATTAGATGATTGAAAGGCATAGGAAAAACATCCTCGATCTGAGGGAAACAGTATCCCGCAGTATCTTACTCCGAGCGGGTTTTACTTCTCTTATGATCCTGGATTTCATCATAAAAAACCATTATAAAAACCACAGAAAGGAAGTTTATCACAATGAATAGAAACAGAAAACTGAGAAAACAGATGATGTCTGGTCTTGCTGTTGGTATGGCTGCTGTTATGGGAGCTGCTCCGGTTTATGCAGCGACAGGAGAGGACGCAGCGGTTTCCAAAGAAGAAACCGTATATGTAAATGCAAATGCAGACGGATCGGAAGATCAGATTACCGTATCCAACTGGCTGAAGAACGCAGGAACGGAAAAGAACCTGCAAGATGAAAGTGAACTGAAGGACATCAAAAACGTAAAGGGCGACGAGGAGTTCACCCAGAGCGGAAACAAGCTGACCTGGCAGACAGACGGCGAGGATATCTATTATCAGGGAACAACCACAAAAGAGCCTCCGGTTTCCGTAAAGTTCACCTATTATCTGGACGGCAAGGAAATCAAACCGGATGACCTGGCCGGAAAGAGCGGAAAACTGAAAATCAAAGTTGACTATACAAACAACACAAAGACAACGGTTGACATCAACGGCAAGAAAGAGACGATGTACACCCCATTCGTCCTGATGACCGGAATGATTCTTCCGCAGGATACTTTCTCCAATGTCAAGATCGATAATGGTAAAGTCATTTCCGATGGAAGCAGAAACATCGTAATCGGATTTGGTATGCCGGGCCTGCAGGAAAGCCTGGGATTAAATTCCGATTCCCTTGAAGATCTGGTATCCGGTGACAGCGATTTCGAACTGCCGGAAAGCCTGGAGATCACTGCAGATGTGGAGAACTTCTCTCTGGATTCTACCTTTACCGTTGCACTTGATGATGTTCTCGACACCATCGATACCGACAACATCACCGGATACGATGACCTGAAGGATGCACTGAGTGATCTTGAGGATGCTGCAATGGAACTGGTTGACGGTTCCAAGGCACTCTCCGATGGTGTGGATACTTTAAAAGACAGCTACAAAGAGCTGGATGACGGTATCGGAACGTTAAAAGACGGCGCTGACGAGCTGAACAGCGGAGCCGGCACACTGGCAGGCGGAGCCGGCACACTGGCAAGCGGAGCATCGACTCTGGCAAACGGAACTTCTACTCTGAACAGCGGAGCATCTACTTAAACAGCGGAGCAGCTACCCTGTCCAACGGAGCATCTACCTTAAGCAGCGGAGCTTCTTCCCTGGCAAGCGGCGTAAACTCATACACCGAGGGCGCTGATACCCTGAATAAAGCAATCCAGACGTATCTTGGAAAGAACGGTGTGCTGACTGGAAGCGTAACCGAGTATGTAAACGGTGTGAATAAAGTCGTTGCAGGCGTAAAACAGTACACCGACGGAACAACACAGCTGTCCGACGGCGTTGCTTCTTATGTAGCAGGCGAGAAACAGCTTGCAGCAGGCGCTGAGAAGCTTCAGCCTCTGGCAGACCGCCTGACCGAGGTAAACAGTGCAATCGCAACACTGAACGCAGCACTCGACGGAAAAGATGAGAATGATATTTTAGCAGGAGCAAAACAGCTCTCCGAAGGACTGACCAGTTTGAACGAGCAGCTGCAGAGCGCTGATGTACAGAGCCTTCTGACGATGGTAGACGGCATGACCAGCACCGGTTCTACCCTGATCTCCGAGACCGAGGCACTCTCCGAGGTTCTGAACACCACAATCGCAGGATCTGTCAACAGCATGATGACAAACGGCAACGAGCTGATGAGCCAGATGGATACGCTGTCCAAAGGACTTGAGAGCTACTTAAGCGGTCTGGAGGCACAGATCACGAATCAGGCAACGCAGATGGAACCCAGATGGCAGCACAGGTTCAGGCATGGGCAGACGGAGCAGCAGCACAGCTGAACCAGGAAGCAACAGCAGCAGCACAGAGCGCAGCTGATGCAGCAGCAAGCCAGGCATCCGCCGATGCAGCAAAACAGGCAAATGATCAGCTCTCCGCAGCAGCGGCTGCACTGGATGCACAGATTTCCGCAGCTAAGAGCGCCGGAAATACAGAGCTTGCCGATTCCTTAAGTAAAGCAAAAAATCAGATCGGAAGTGTCAGCGTTTCCGCTTCAGCAGGAACCGTTTCGGTTACTCCGGTTACAGCTCCGCAGATTACTCTTCCGGAACTGAACTTCGAAATCGAGCGCCCGGATCTCTCCGGTCTTGCAGCAATGCAGCAGAAGATGAGCGACATCAAGAGTCAGTACAGTGATCTGCAGAAGACGGTTGCAGCTCTGATGCCGCAGCTTGAGACCATGCAGAAACAGATGCAGACCATCACCGATAATAAAGCAGTTGTTGAGCAGAATCTTGGTGCAATGCGGAAACTGACCGCAGGTGTGGCACAGCTTGATGCAGGCGGAAGCGCTCTGTACAAGGGCATCGGTACTCTGTCCGCAGGTGTGAGCCAGCTGTACAGCAGCACAAATGAGAGTTTTGCAAAAGCAACAGCAGGCATCAATGCACTGAACGCAGGATTCACTCAGCTGAGTGCTTACAATGATACGCTGCTTTCCGGCGCAAGCCAGCTGAAAGCAAATGCACCGGCTCTGGTTGAGGGTGTTACGACTCTGCAGGGCGGCACGACACAGCTGACCGCAGGTCTTGGACAGCTGGGAAGCCAGTTAAGCGATGGATCTGCAAAACTTTCTGCAAACAGCGGAAGCTTAAGAAGCGGTGCTTCTCAGGTAGCAAGCGGAGCATCCCAGCTGGCAAGCGGAGCCTCCACACTGGCAAACGGAACTTCTTCCCTGGCAAGCGGAGCTTCTGAACTGAACAGCGGAGCTTCTACGCTGGCAAGCGGAGCATCTACTCTGGCGAGCGGAGCTTCTACACTGGCAAATGGAACTTCTTCTCTGGCAAGCGGAGCTTCTGATCTGAAATCGGGAAGCAGCAAGGTTGTTGATGGTATTGACGAGCTGTCCGATGGGGCGAAAGAACTGGCTGACGGTACGAAGAAGTTTGAAGAAGAGGGTACCAGCAAGCTGAAGAGTACCTTTGAGGATGATCTGGGAGATGTACTGGATCGGATTCAGGCGCTGAATTCGGATAAATGCGCTTATACTTCTTACAGTGGTAAGGCAAATGGAATGGATGGAAGCGTGAAGTTTATTATTGAGACTGCGGCGATTGAGGCTGCGGAAGAGTAATGTGATTCCACGGTAGATTGTGAGGCCGCCTGCGGTCGGGATGTTTTCCCCGACCGCAGGCGGCATTTACGTTACGTGGGGTGCAAAAAGACAAAAAATAAGAACAGCCCGCGGATATGCGGGCTGCTCTTTCATAATGAGGGGGGAGATAGTTTTGAGTGGTTCATCAACTATCTAAGTTATAGTATAGGGAAGAAATGTGAGCAAAGTATGTCTATTTTCTAAAAGAAACAGTAAATTTCTAAAGAATAAGTGAATCCATCCATTGAGTAAATCACTTCCGTCCGCCAAAACGTAGATGGGTCCCCAGGCGGACGCTCCGCTGTGCCTGGGGGTCGTAACCCTCCGTCCTATTCAAAAGAAAGTTTCCGGTTCCCATAACTCTTCCGGTACTGTCCCGGCGTCATCCCGGTGAGTTTTCGGAAAGCCGTGGAAAAATTATGCGCATCCTGAAATCCAACATTATAGGCAATCTGAGAGACTGTGTGATTCGTGTCCGTCAGCTCAGCCATTGCGCTGTCCATTTTGGATTTCAGGATGAACTGCTTCAGTGTCATTCCGGTGCCTCGTGGAAGAGGGAGGAGAGGTATTTGTCGTTGTAGCCGAAATAACGGGCGAGTTCGGTGACTTTGAGGGACTCGCTGCTGTGGTATTGGATGTAGCTGATGATGTCCTGCAGGATCTGTGTCCGCTGCGTTTCGGAAGTGTAGGTGCGGTAGAATGGACTCTGACAGTTGATTTCGCCGAGAACAGCGGCAGTCAGGCTGTTGTTGAGGAACGTGTTGTGGAAACGCAGGGAAGTGTCCTGGAGCTGCTTCATGAGGATGATGACGCGGTTCGGGGACGAAAGCGTTCCCTGGCGCGGGATGCATAACGTTTCGGGGTAGTTGGATGGAAGCTGGGCGGGAGCGAGGTCCTCAAGGCGGTAGGAGGATGGCGGTGCAGCATGAAACTCATCCAGAACCGATCCGGCGGTCGGGTCAGAAGGAGCGATGATCGGTGCGGAGGGGATACCAGGGATAAAATGGAGCCAGTAGAAAGCGCAGCTTCCTTTTTTCGAGCCGTGCTGATGGACGGTCGGCGGCAAAAGAAGATATTCGCCGGGGTGAACCTCGTAAGAGCGGCGTTCGTCCGCGATAAAAAGCGTTCCTTCCGTCACAACCATCAGTTCAAAATTGACGAGATTCCGTGTCAGGTGCATCCACTCCGGGGACGGGGACTGGAATTTGCCGCAGAGGTCGTAGGTAAAACAGGCGGCATCTGGAAATAAAACAGAGATCATATGACTTTTTCAAACCTTTTCAAACATTCTTGTATTTTAAACGGCGGTCCGTTTTGCTAAAATAAAACTATAGAAAAACAGAAAAACAGCCGTCAAAAGAAGTGTAACGCTTCCCATATCTGAAAGCAAGGAAAATATCTTTTTCAAACCAGGAGGCGGCGGAAGACAACGAAAAAGGAGACCGAAAAAATGGATCAGAAAAACTTCAGCAAACCATTATCCCTGGCAAAAGTCCAGGTTACCGATGCATTCTGGAAAAAAGAGATGGAGCTTGTCCGCACCGAAGTAATTCCGTATCAGTGGAATGCCTTAAATGACAATGTTCCGGGAGCAGCACCGAGCTTCTGTATGCGGAACTACCGCCGCGCCGGTGAAGTTGAAAAAGAGCGGAAAGCAAAAGGAGACAAATTTGTTCAGATCAAATATCCGCTGGATACTTTTGAGACACTGCCGAAGGATGGCAAAATGGACGGAAGATTTTATGGCTTCCTGTTCCAGGATACCGATTTTACCAAATGGGTGGAGGCAGTTGCGTACTCCCTGACACAGCATCCCGATCCGGAGCTGGAAAAAACGGCAGATGAAGCAATTGAAGCTGTCTGCGCAGCACAGAGAGAAGACGGATACCTCGATACCTACTATCTGATCAACGATCAGGATATGATTTTTACAAACCTTAAGGACAACCATGAGCTGTACTGCTTCGGTCATCTGACGGAAGGCGCCGTGGCCTATTATCAGGCGACCGGAAAAGACCGTCTCTTAAAAGCAGCGGAGCGTTTCGCGGATTTTATTGCCAGCAAACTCGGTCACGGCGAGGGTAAAAAAGCAGGTTATCCGGGTCACGAAATTGCAGAGATGGCTCTGATGCGTCTCTATGATCTGACCGGCGAGCAGAAGTATCTTGATCTTGCAAAATACTTCATCGATGAACGCGGAACAAAACCATACTATTACGATATCGAGCGCGGTCTGACCTGCCCGGAGGGCGAGGAACGATATAGCTACAATCAGGCAAACCGCCCGGTGCGTCAGCAGGATGAGGTGCAGGGGCACTCCGTACGCGCCGTATATCTCTATTCCGGCATGGCGGATGTGGCAAGGGCAACGCAGGATGAGAGCCTGCTGAAAGCCTGTGAAACTCTCTGGAACAACATGGTGCATCAGAAAATGTACGTCACCGGCGGAATCGGTGCCACTCATATAGGAGAGGCATTCTCTTTCAACTATGACCTGCCAAACGATACCGCTTACGCAGAGACCTGTGCATCCATCGGTCTTGTGTTCTTTGCTCGCCGCATGCTGGAGATTCAGGCAAAAGCAGAGTACGCGGATGTGATGGAATTAGCCCTCTACAATGGCGTTCTCTCCGGAATGGCGCTCGACGGAAAGAGCTTCTTCTATGTCAATCCGCTGGAGGTACTGCCGGAGGCATGTCACAAGGATGAGCGGAAATTCCATGTAAAACCGATCCGTCAGAAATGGTTCGGCTGTGCCTGCTGCCCTCCGAACCTGGCAAGAACGGTAAGCTCAGTTGCATCTTACGCATACACGGAAAACGACACAACCCTGTTTGTCCACTTGTACATGGGTGGAACAGCGGAAGGAGAAAAAGTAAAAGCATCCATCACTTCCGAATTCCCGTGGGACGGCCATGTTTCCGTGACCTGCGAGAGCGATACCAAAGAGCCGTACACCTTTGCATTCCGCATCCCGGGATGGTGTGCTTCTTATGAAAAAGAGATTCCAAAAGGCGCAGAAGTGGAAGAAAAAGACGGGTATCTGTATGTGACAAAAGTATGGGCGAAGGGTGAGACGATCCGCCTGAACTTCCCGATGGAAATCCAGTTTTTGGCATCCAATCCGCTTGTACGCGAGGACGCCGGCCGTGTTGCCGTAAAACGAGGACCGGTTGTTTACTGTATGGAAGAAGCAGACAACGGAAAGAATCTGCATTTGACAAAACTCTGTGTGAATGGTGAAAAAACCGCAGAAGCAGCCGATGAGCTGGGCGAGCACTTTGTGCGCGTAACGGCCGAGGGACGTCGCATGAAGCTGGGCGATGCGGAAAAACAGCCGTTGTATCATCTGTATCAGAAAGAGGAAGAGGAAAAGACGAAACTGAAGCTGATTCCATATTATATGTGGAACAACCGAGGTGAGGGCGAAATGCAGGTATGGATCCGCGCATGTGAATGATTTTATTAAAGAAGAAATAAAAGACTCCGGAAAAGGGATGGCTCCTGATGCAGCCTCCCCTTTTTTCCGGAGTTCTTGTTATGCCAAAATATGAGAATCCTGCAAAAAAGAAAGTGAATTTTTTGCAGGATTCTTTGTGCTATTGGTACAGATTATTTTCTGCTTCTCATAGAAAGACTGCCGAAAGCAGAAGAAACGGCGGGCAGAATTACGAGGACGACCGCAAGGACAATCATTCGATCCACAAAGTCTGTCATGGCCTGTACAACGCAGACAGAGAGAGTCAGATTCATACCGAGCTGTGAAGCAGCTGCACCAGCACAGTGGAGCCGGAGGAAGTAATTCCACCGAAAACAACCGCGGTGATTGTGGAACTTACCACAGTACCCGGAAGTGAGATCACAAGCGCTGCCGGAAACAGCTTCCAGCCCATGGAGCGGAGGGAAAGACTCTCGCTGCGGGATCCTGCCGTATGGGACGGGCGGAGTCTGCGGAATACAAGGCCGGCAACGAGACCGATGACAAGCTGCACCGGAATATAGTAAAACGCATAGACATCACTCGTCATGCCGGAAATGAGTCCGGAGATCAGTCCCGGAACGAGGCCTGCAGCAGGTCCGAACAGAGCGGCTGCCAGAACTGTTCCGATGGAGTCCAGATAAACCGGAAGACGCAGCAGCAGAGCAATGGTACCGCCGAGAATATTGATGACACCGCAGAGCGCGAGTGTCGTGAGCTTTAACGTACGGTTAGTATTCATCATGCCTCGCCTCCCTTCTGAAACATCGTCTCATGTGGGAAGACCGGCGGTGCGGTGAGAATCTGGTCGAGAACCGGTGCGGATTCCTCCTGCGGCACGCCGAGAACGCGCTCAAAGAACATCAGGAAGAAACGGCGCACATCGACCTGCGTCAGAATGTGGCTGTTCGGTGCTTTCTGATAAAAATTCATGGCATCCACAACCGTCTGTCCGATGCAGAGGCCTCCGGTTTCTACCTGCGTATACGCATCAAAACCGCTGCAGAGCGACGGATCCACAAGATAAGCGGCCGCGAGCGGATCGTTGATCACGCATCCGATGACCTTTTCCTGTTTCCAGTGGAAATCAAAGTAGAAGCGCGTCAGCTCCTCAATGCGGGTTCCGACTCCTGGATTTACGCATTTCATATATTCCACAAGATTCGGCGTCAGGACAATTTTTCGTGTGACATCCAGCCCGATCATATGAAGCTTTTTGCCTGCAAGCTGCGGCAGCTCGGAAAACGCGCGGAATACTTCGGCTGCGGCATCCGGGTCGCACCAGTAATTGTACTCGGCAACCGGGGAGCAGTTTCCATGGCTCTTATAGCTTCCGCCCATGGAGACAAGAGCCGTCAGGTTTGTCAGGCACTCCGGTGCGCGGGAGATGACTTTTGCAAGGTTCGTCATCGGTCCGAGGGCAAGAATGGTAACATCAGGGGTTGCTTTTAAGGTTTCGATCAGGAAAGAAACAGCGTCCTTGTTTGGCGTAAGGCCTTCGGCATCCGGCCAGCCCGATTCGCCGAGACCGTCCATGCCGTGGGTGTCCATCGCGTCCACGTAGTCGCGGACCAGAGGCGTCTCCTCGCCGACATAAACCGGGACATCTGGTTTTCCAATCATAGAAAGAATTTTGAGGGCATTTTTAGCGCCCATAGAAGCGGGTACATTTCCGCTGACTGTGGTGATGCCGACAAGATCCAGCTCTTTCGAAGCCGCGGCAAGCATCAGGCGAGAGAATCGTCGATGCCCGGATCACAGTCGATGACCAGTTTTCTTGCATTCATTTTCCAATCTCCTTTGATGAAAATTTTGAGATACTTGGTTTTTTATACTGGGAAGTTCACGAACCAGTCCGGACACCCGCAAAAAGACGGGAAAATCCGATTGCATAAATGCACGGGCAAGAGTATAGCACAGATAAAAAAAAAAATCCAGTAAAACAAACCTTGCCTGTTTTGAAAAAATCGGTTATGGTATAGAAAAGCATACAGCAAATGAGAACATGGGAGAAAAGAAAATGGCAGATGGATTTTTAGCACCAACTGGGAAATTCTATCCCAAAACAGAAAATTTTCATGCGCAGACCGCGCGGGCGATTTTAGGTCCGGACGGCCAGACGGACGAGCCGATCCAGGAGCTTTTGCGCCGCGGTTATATTTTATTTGTAGGATTCCACAAACCAGGCGAACCGGAAAATCTCCATGCCGATATGGATTACGTCCTCGGCGGACCGGGGTATCCGGCGACCGAAGGCAGAAGGCCTGGATTGCAGAACATACGGAAGAGCTGTCGAGAAAGCAGCAGTTTGACATCAACAACGACGAGACAAACTTTGAGAACTTTTACATCAGCAATGTCCGCATGTTTCCCTGGTGCAAAGGGTGTGCCGAAGAGAAAGCGCGTGACCTCTGGGGCAATGCACAGAGCGAGGAGAAGCCGAAGCGGTGTGATGCGTGTCCGGCCTTCAGGAACCGTCCGCTTTAACGAAAAACAGAAAATGTCAGAAAATAATCTGGTGAGATTATAATAGGAAGAAAAAATACTTTTGCACAGTAATGCATCAATGGGGGAAATCCGCAGAAGCCGCGTAAATACGCGATTTTTTGCGAATTTCCCCCTTGACTTTTGAAAGGACAGACGCTATAATAAACGAGCGTGCGTAAAAGACTGTTTTTTGTGCGCGCAAAAGCTGCAAAGCAATTATGTTGAACTAAAGCAGCCGTATGAAACCCCGTGGGACACACGGAGAAATCTATCAGGAGGTGAAATGGAATGCCAACATTCAACCAGTTAGTAAGAAAAGGCCGTGAGACTTCCGTAAAGAAATCTACCGCGCCGGCACTGCAGAAAAGCTACAATTCTCTGAGAAAGAAATCCACAGATATGTCTTCTCCTCAGAAGAGAGGTGTGTGCACAGCTGTTAAAACTGCTACACCGAAAAAACCTAACTCAGCTCTTCGTAAAATCGCCAGAGTTCGTCTTTCCAACGGAATCGAAGTAACAAGTTACATCCCAGGAGAAGGTCACAACCTTCAGGAGCACAGCGTTGTTCTGATCCGTGGAGGAAGAGTTAAGGACCTGCCAGGTACCAGATACCACATCATCCGTGGTACACTTGATACTGCAGGTGTTGCTAACAGAAAACAGGCCCGTTCTAAATACGGTGCTAAGAGACCGAAAAAGAAATAATTAAGTAAAACGAGTTCGAGATATATCTAGTATCACAAAAAAGCGAAATGTTGTGCGTTATTCCATAAATCCCCACGGCTGCGGATTTATAGAGAATTTACACGCGCGGACATACTGCAAATAAGTGTGAGTACCGATGATTTAATCGAATGATGGTTAAGGAGGGAAGTAACGTGCCACGTAAAGGACATACTCAGAAAAGAGATGTTTTAGCAGATCCGTTATACAATAACAAAGTGGTAACCAAGCTGATCAACAACATCATGCTGGATGGTAAGAGAGGCGTTGCCCAGAAAATCGTATACGGCGCATTTGCTAAAGTAGAAGAAAAAGCTGGAAAACCAGCAATCGAAGTATTTGAAGAAGCAATGAACAATATCATGCCGGTTCTTGAAGTAAAAGCAAGACGTATCGGTGGTGCTACTTATCAGGTACCGATCGAGGTAAGACCGGACAGACGTCAGGCTCTTGGCCTTCGTTGGCTGACCGCTTATTCTCGTAAGAGAGGCGAGCGTACCATGGAAGACAGACTGGCAAACGAGATTCTGGATGCATCTAACAACACAGGTGCTTCTGTGAAGAAGAAAGAAGAAGTTCATAAGATGGCAGAGGCTAACAAGGCATTTGCTCACTACAGATTCTAAGAGGAGGAAAATCCGTTGGCTGGAAGAGAATATCCATTAGAGAGAACCAGAAACATTGGTATTATGGCTCACATCGATGCAGGTAAAACAACCCTGACCGAGCGTATCCTGTACTATACCGGTGTTAACTACAAGATTGGTGATACTCACGAAGGAACTGCTACCATGGACTGGATGGAACAGGAGCAGGAGCGTGGTATCACAATTACTTCAGCTGCTACAACCTGCCACTGGACTCTGGAAGAGAACTGCAAGCCGAAACCGGGCGCTCTTGAGCACCGTATCAACATCATTGATACCCCAGGCCACGTTGACTTTACCGTAGAGGTAGAGCGTTCTCTTCGTGTACTGGACGGCGCTGTCGGCGTGTTCTGTGCAAAAGGTGGTGTAGAGCCTCAGTCTGAGAACGTATGGCGTCAGGCTGATACCTACAACGTACCGCGTATGGCATTCATCAACAAGATGGACATCCTTGGTGCTGACTTCTACAACGCTGTAGATCAGATCAAGACCAGACTTGGTAAAAATGCTATCTGCCTTCAGCTTCCAATTGGTAAGGAAGATGAATTCAAGGGAATTATCGATCTGTTCGAGATGAAAGCTTACATCTACAACGACGATAAGGGCGATGATATCTCCATCGTTGATATCCCGGAAGATATGAAAGACGACGCTGAGCTGTATCACACCGAGCTGGTAGAGAAAATCTGCGAGCTGGATGATGAGCTGATGATGCGTTATCTGGATGATGATATCCCGTCTGTAGACGAGATGAAAGCAGTTCTGCGTAAAGCTACCTGCGAGTGTACAGCTGTACCGGTATGCTGCGGTTCTGCATACAGAAACAAAGGTGTTCAGAAACTCCTGGACGCTATTCTTGAGTACATGCCGGCTCCGACCGATATCCCGCCAATCGAGGGTACCGATCTGGACGGAAACCCGATCGTAAGACATTCTTCCGATGACGAGCCGTTCTCCGCACTGGCATTCAAGATTATGACAGACCCATTCGTTGGTAAGCTGGCATACTTCCGTGTGTATTCAGGAACCATGAACTCCGGTTCTTACGTACTGAATGCAACAAAAGATAAAAAAGAGCGTGTTGGACGTATCCTTCAGATGCATGCAAACAAACGTATGGAGCTGGATAAAGTTTACTCCGGTGACATTGCAGCTGCAATCGGATTCAAGTTCACCACAACAGGTGATACCATCTGCGACGAGCAGCATCCGGTAATCCTTGAGTCTATGGAGTTCCCGGAGCCGGTTATCGAGCTGGCTATCGAGCCTAAGACAAAAGCAGGCCAGGGCAAACTGGGCGAGTCCCTTGCAAAACTGGCTGAGGAGGATCCGACCTTCCGTGCACACACCAATCAGGAAACTGGTCAGACCATCATCGCTGGTATGGGTGAGCTGCATCTGGAAATCATCGTTGACCGTCTGCTTCGTGAGTTCAAAGTAGAGGCTAACGTAGGTGCTCCGCAGGTTGCATACAAAGAGACCATTACCAAACCGGCAGACATCGACAGCAAATATGCAAAACAGTCTGGTGGACGTGGACAGTATGGTCACTGTAAAGTTAAATTCGAGCCTATGGATGCAAACGGCGAAGAGATTTACAAATTCGAGTCTACCGTTGTCGGTGGAGCTATTCCGAAAGAGTATATCCCGGCTGTAGGCGAAGGTATCGAAGAGGCTATGAAAGCCGGTATCCTGGGAGGCTTCCCGGTAGTCGGTGTTCATGCAAATGTATACGACGGATCTTATCATGAGGTCGATTCTTCTGAGATGGCATTCCACATTGCTGGTTCTCTGGCATTCAAGGAAGCTATGCAGAAGGGTGCTCCGGTTCTTCTTGAGCCTATCATGAAAGTCGAAGTTTCCACTCCGGAAGATTACATGGGTGATGTTATCGGTGATATCAACTCCCGTCGTGGTCGTATCGAGGGTATGGATGACATCGGCGGCGGAAAGATGATCCGTGGATTCGTACCGCTGGCTGAAATGTTCGGTTACGCAACAGACCTTCGTTCTAAAACTCAGGGACGTGGTAACTACTCCATGTTCTTTGATAAATACGAGCAGGTTCCGAAAAACGTACAGGAAAAAGTTCTGTCTGCAAAAGCAAAATAATGTAAGAAAAATAATCGGGTGTGCAGCTGTCAAAGGCTGCACAGCCTAAAAGTATTATTTTTCTGAGATTTCCCTTGCAAATAAGACGGAAATGCAATATAATCAGACTTAGCAGGTTTACGATTCAGGTGGGTTCCTGCCACCAATTTAGTCTCAAAAAAGCCCACTGGGCGCAATTTTAAGGAGGACATTTTAAAATGGCTAAAGCTAAATTTGAAAGAACAAAACCGCATTGTAACATTGGTACCATCGGCCACGTTGACCATGGTAAAACAACTCTGACCGCAGCTATCACAAAAGTACTTTCTACCAGAGTAGAAGGAAACACTGCTGAGAACTTCGAAGATATCGATAAAGCTCCGGAAGAGAGAGAGCGTGGTATCACAATCTCTACTGCACACGTTGAGTATCAGACAGAGAAAAGACACTATGCACACGTTGACTGCCCAGGCCATGCTGACTATGTAAAGAACATGATCACTGGTGCTGCACAGATGGACGGAGCTATCCTTGTAGTAGCTGCTACAGACGGTGTTATGGCTCAGACAAAAGAGCACATCCTTCTGTCCCGTCAGGTAGGTGTACCTTACATCGTTGTATTCATGAACAAATGCGATATGGTAGACGACGAAGAGCTGCTTGAGCTGGTAGACATGGAGATCCGTGAGCTGCTGAACGAGTATGACTTCCCGGGAGATGACACTCCGATCATCCAGGGTTCTGCTCTGAAAGCTCTGGAAGATCCGGCTGGCCCATGGGGAGATAAAATCATGGAGCTTATGGATGCAGTAGATAGCTGGATCCCGGATCCGCAGCGTGACACAGATAAAGACTTCATCATGCCTGTAGAGGATGTATTCACCATCACTGGTCGTGGTACTGTTGCTACTGGCCGTGTTGAGGCTGGTGTTCTTCATCTGAATGAGGAAGTTGAAATCGCAGGTCTGAAAGAAGAGACCAAGAAAACTGTTGTAACTGGTATCGAGATGTTCCGTAAACTCCTCGATGAGGCTCAGGCTGGTGATAACATCGGTGCTCTGCTTCGTGGTGTTCAGAGAACAGAGATCGAAAGAGGACAGGTTCTGGCTAAACCAGGTACCGTTCACTGCCATACCAAATTTACCGCTCAGGTATACGTTCTGACAAAAGACGAGGGTGGCCGTCATACTCCATTCTTCAACAACTATCGTCCGCAGTTCTACTTCCGTACAACTGACGTAACAGGTGTTATCACTCTTCCGGAAGGAACTGAGATGTGCATGCCTGGCGATAACGTAGAGATGACCATCGAACTGATCCACCCGATCGCTATGGATCAGGGTCTTACCTTCGCTATCCGTGAGGGTGGCCGTACCGTTGGATCAGGCCGTGTTGCTACTCTGATCGACTAATTTCGGTTATCTATGAGCAGTGCAAATTCGGAGAGTAATGACCGGTGGGAGCTTGCTCACACAAGGGCATTAGTCGGAGAATTTATAGGGCGACAGCCCGACCGAGATGGAGCGAAGCGAAATCGAGGAAAGCACTGCGGGAAATAAAATATAATTGTATCGAAAGATACTTGTGCTCAAACGTAAGAGACCCCGGCGCCGTAAGGCGGCCGGGGTTTTTCTGTTTTTAACCAAAAGAAACTTATCATATATAGCAGGATATGATATAATTTTTATTAGTTGAAATAAAAGAGAAGAAGAAAGGAAAAAAGATGGACTACTTGGAGGCAATTGATGAAACCTCTTATTTATCAGTACCGAGTGCAATGGAGAGAACTGCTGCAGTGCGTGGGAATTGTACCGGATAACATTTCTTCCCTGGTACATGCGTTTGGAATTCGTTTGAAAAAACAGGAGATATGGCATCCTGCATATGAAGCCTTTTGCCGATGCAGGGAACCGTATGTGCTTACCATGGAAAATCTGAAGGGTATTACAGAAGTACAGCCTGTCGGAACGTGTGTATACATTGTGGAAAACGAAATGGTATTCAGCTATCTTATGGAACAGGTGCAGGGAAAGAATGTGTCGCTGCTGTGTACGTCGGGACAGCCGCGGTATGCAGCATTAAAACTGATTTCGTTGATCGTACAGAGTGGGATTCCCATTTACTACAGTGGAGGTCTTGACCCGGATGGGATTGGAATTGCCGACAGACTCTGGCAGCGGTTCGGAAACAGAATCCAATTCTTTGGAATGTCACCAGAGGATTACCGGAACAGTCTTTCAAAAGAAGTATTTGGAGAGAATGGCAGAAAAAAACTGGAACACATTTGGCACCCGTTATTAAGAGAAACGGCGGAACTGGTAAGGAAAACAGGAAAAGCGGGATATCAGGAAAATACTTTAAAAGAGCTTTCCGAGAAGCTTGTCGGATGTGATCAAAACCAGAATCTGTAAAATACGAATTGTGAATGATGGGAAAAGATAGAACAGAAAGGATTTTACCAGCATGATTACAAAGGCGGACATCAAACAGGAGACGAATTCTGTATCATATAACCGTGGAAAAAAGATCTATGAAGAACAGAAAGTGCATGCTTTTCAGGTACAGGAAATGGAGGATATTTTCGGATATCAACTGCATAAAATTACAGCTGTCGTAGACGGAAGCGGAAAAAATATGTATTGTGTCAGCGTTTCTGTAGATGAAGAAATGTCTGAAATTATGGAAGATGATTGTGATTGTCCGGCACATGAGCAGTACTGGGGATTGTGCAAACATTGTGTCGCTGTTTTGCTGTACTATCTTGAATGGCGGAAAAAAGAGAGAAAAAAACTGGAAGAAAAAGTGAGAAATGACGAAGAACATCAGGAACTGGAGCAGCTTCTTCGTGCTGTCGGCGTGAAAAAAGGAATGGAAGAATTCCAGGGAGAACATAAAATTGTCAGAAAAGTAGTAAAACCAACACCAAAAGCAGAGACGAGCCCCGGTTTTTCTGAACTGCTTTCACATTATGCGATGCGGGATCAGGTTGCTTTTCTGCCGAAAGCAAAAGCAGGTCAGGTTAAACTGGAAATTCATCTGGAGAGCCAGTTTGACGATTCCTTTCGGGCAGAATTTAAAATCGGAAGCAAAAGGATGTATGTATTAAAAAGTGTTTCAAAAATGACAGCAGCTGTAAAAAATATGGAAACGGTCAGCTACGGTGCACAGCTTTCTTTTTTGCACTGTATGGATGCTTTTGAAGAAGAAAGCCGTCCGATGGTAGAATTTCTGAGCGCATATACCATGGAACGCGGCTCATGCTATCAGATAGGTACCGGCAGCTATGCGTCCTGCTTTGATGACCGTTATGTGATGATTTCTGTGCAGAATATGGATGAATTTTTTGAGGCTGTTGGCAGCCAGGAGTTCTTTTGTCGTACGAACTGGAGAGAAGAAAAACTGTGGCACTGCCAGGAGGGGATGCCACAGTATGAAATGAAGCTTTTACGGAAAGCAGATGGCCTAAAGGTACAGATGTACGCGGATCCCATTTTTTATGGCAGAAAATATTTGTATTTTCTTTCAGAAAAAAATACAATTTACCGAATCCCAAGGGAAGAGATAGCAGAAGTCTGCGAATTCCTGGAATATATGGAGCGATGTCCGGACGGAGTCTGTGAAATTGCAAAAGAAGATATCCCGACCTTCTGCCAGGGACTTCTCCCGGTGTTGGAGGAACATTTTAAGGTAAAAAAAGAAGAAAAGCTGGAATTACAGCAGTATCTTCCGCCGCAGGTGGAATTTCAGATTTATCTGGATGCGCCGCAGCATGATATGATTACCTGCGAACTTCTGGCTGTCTATGGCGAGAAAAAATACAATGTTTTTGCAGATGCAAACGATATCCATCAGCTTTCCCATGGCCGTGATGTACGGAAAGAAGCAGCGGCAAACCAGCTCGTTCGATCCTGTTTCAGCGCCTATGATGCGCGGAAACATCAGATGCTTCTCCAGGGAGCCGATGAGATGTATGAGTTTTTAAGCAGCGGTATGGAAGATCTGCAGAAACTGGGCGAAATTTTTGTTTCTGACCGGTTAAAAGCGATCCGTGTCATCCCGGCCCCGAAAGTTTCTGTCGGTGTATCCCTCGCAGAAAATGTACTGGAACTTCATTTGAATCCGGGCAATTTTGGCATGGAGGAACTGGCAGAGATTCTTTCAAAATATGACCGGAAAAAGAAATTTTACCGCCTGAGGACCGGTGAATTTATGGATATGGACGAGGACGGTATCCGCGTTCTCTCGGAACTGCGGGAAAATCTGCAGATCTCCGAGGCAAAGCTGAAGAGAGGCGAGATCACAATTCCGAAATACCGAGCACTCTACCTCGATACCCGTTTAAAAGAGCAGGATGATCTTCAGGTTGAGAAAAACCGCGAGTTCCGTATGCTGATCCGAAATATGAAAACTGCAGAGGAGAACGATTTTGAACTTCCGGACAATCTGCAGGCACAGCTCCGTGAATATCAGAAAACAGGATTCTGGTGGCTGAAAACCTTATGCCAGAACGGCTTTGGCGGTATTCTGGCGGATGATATGGGACTTGGAAAGACGCTGCAGACCATCGCCTTTCTCTTATCTGAAATGCAGGAAGCACCCGAAAATGCAAATCGTCGCTCTTTGATCGTTGCACCGGCATCTCTCGTCTATAACTGGGAGAGCGAATGTGCCCGCTTTGCTCCGGAGCTGCAGACGAGACTCGTCGCCGGCACACAGGAACAGAGGAAAGAGATGATCCAAAATGCCGGTATGCAGGATATTTTGATTACCTCGTACGATTTGCTCCGCCGCGATATCGAACTGTATCAGGATCTCCCGTTCTTCTGCGAGATCATTGATGAGGCGCAGTTCATCAAAAATCACGCAACGCAGGGAGCAAAAGCCGTGAAAACGATCCATGCATCGTTCCGCCTGGCATTAACCGGAACACCGGTAGAAAACCAGTTAAGTGAACTATGGAGCATCTTTGATTATCTGATGCCGGGATTTCTCTATGGATATCAGAAATTCCGCGAGCAGTTTGAACTTCCGATTGTGCGGAACGGCGACGAAGAAAGATTAGAACGTCTGCAAAAGATGATCCGTCCGTTTATTCTGCGCCGTCTGAAGAAGGAAGTGCTGAAGGATCTGCCGGACAAAATTGAGAAAAATATGGCTGCCTGCATGGAACAGAAGCAGAAGGAGCTGTATCATGCACATGCCCAGCGGCTGGCGCTTATACTGCAGAACCAGACAGAGGAAGAATTTGCCGATTCCAGGTTCCAGGTGCTCTCTGAACTGACGCGGCTGCGTCAGCTCTGCTGTGATCCTGCGCTTGTTTACGAAAATTACGAAGGCGGTTCGGCAAAACTCGATCTCTGCATCGAGCTGATTCAGAGTGCCGTGGAATCCGGCCACAAAATCCTGCTGTTCTCCCAGTTCACTTCGATGATCGAGATCCTGACCGCGCGTCTGCAGGAAGAAAGCATCAGCTACTTTGTCCTGCAGGGAAGCACGAAAAAAGAGCAGCGTGCACAAATGGTGGAACAGTTCAACCGGGATGACACGTCTGTATTCTGTATTTCCCTAAAAGCAGGCGGAACCGGCCTGAACCTGACCGGCGCGGATATCGTCATCCATTACGATCCATGGTGGAATGTTGCAGTTGAAAATCAGGCGACAGACCGTGCACATCGTATTGGGCAGAAAAATGTTGTGACGGTATACAAATTGATTGCAAAAGGAACCATCGAGGAAAAAATCATCAAGCTTCAGCAGAGGAAAAAAGAGCTGGCGGAAGAGATCCTTTCCGGTGATGAAATTAAGACAGCATCCTTTCAGAGAGAGGAACTGCTTGAGCTTTTGGAAGAACGGTTCTGAAACCGCAAAAAGCAGAAAAAGATTTGATGTAAGGACGAAATGCAGCAGCAATGCAGGAAAATATAAAAGGGATACGTTTCTGTCATACCCTGAAAACGGGCGGACAGGAAACGTATCCCTTTTACAGTAATAGTCTATTCGAAACCAATCTTACAGAAGCTGAATATTCATCACATCCATCACCTCTCGTGTCTCCATCGGCCATACCGAGCACTGTACCTCTCCGATGTGCGCTTTGCGCAGGAAAAACATACAGATACGGGACTGTCCGATACCGCCGCCGATTGTCTGCGGGAGAGTGCCGTTCAGAATAGATTTCTGGAAGGGAAGCTTCGCGCGGGACTGGCATCCGCACTCCTTTAACTGGGCGCGGAGAGCATCTGCGTTGACGCGGATACCCATGGAGGAGAGCTCAAGGGCGATGTCAAGCACTGGATAATAAACGATCAGATCGCCGTTTAAGGACCAGTCGTCGTAGTCCGGGGAACGTCCGTCCTGACGCTCTCCGGAAGCAAGCACGCCGCCGATCTGCATAATAAAGACAGCACCTTTTTCTTTGGTGATTGTATACTCTCTTTCCTTTGGAGTCAGATCCGGATAGCGATCCTCAAGTTCCTGGGAAGTGATAAAGAAAATTTCATCCGGCAGAATGGTTTCGATGTAGTCGTACTGGTCTGCCATATGTTTTTCCGTGTTTTTCAGTGCCTCATAGATATCTTTTACGGTACTCTTTAAGAAATCAAGATTGCGTTCTTCCGGGGACATGATTTTTTCCCAGTCCCACTGATCCACGTAAACGGAGTGAATGTTGTCGGTCACCTCGTCCTGGCGGATGGCGTTCATATCGGTGTAGATGCCTTCTCCCTCAGAGAAGCCGTATTTGTGAAGTGCGTACCGTTTCCATTTTGCCAGAGACTGAACAATTTCAGCGGTTTTCTTGGTACCCTGATCCTTTAACTCAAAAGAAACCGGGTGTTCTACGCCATTCAGATTGTCATTCAAGCCGGTTTCCGGCTGTACAAAAAGTGGAGCTGTTACACGGAGCAGATGCAGACGATGTGTCAGCTCATGCTGGAAATAATCCTTTACTGTTTTAATCGCCACCTGTGTATCGTGGAGGTTTAATGCAGATTTGTAACCCTGCGGAATAATAATTTCTCCCATTACTTTAAAACCCTCTTGTTTTAGATTTGCTTTTCGAATCATGCCTTCTCAAAAAGCTTCAAATTTAGTTTACCATGTTTTCCCTGGAAAGCAAGGAAAAGATACGAAAAAACCAAAGATAGTAAAGAATTTTTTCGACATATTTTCCTTGCTGAATTTCTCCCCGGAAATACGAAATTTTCCGAAAATCAGAGCGCTTATGAAAGAGGCGGAATTATTCGGAAACCCACTGGCGCAGAAACGCTGCGGACTGTTCGATGAACGATAACTGATCCGGTGCATCGAAATGCTCGATGGCGAGATAACCGTCGTAATCGCACGCTTCTAAATCTGTAAGAAGCTTTGCCATCGGCAGATATCCCGTTCCGGCCGGTGTCTGGCCAAGGCCGCGGCAGAAACGTCCGTGAACGAGCGGACTTTCGGCACGATCCTTACAGTGAACATGGACAATATAATCCTTCAGAAGCCAGGCAGCATACGAAACATCCTCATCACTGAAAGCAAAATTTCCGATATCAAGCGTATACCGCAGCCCCGGCACGTGCTCCATAAACCAGAGCAGCGGATATGTGCGTGCAAACGGCTGTAAAAAACCGTCAAAGTCCTCTAAGGTAATCGAAACGCCACGTAAAGCCGCATATTCGGCGAGTGAGGAAAGCGCATGTACCATATTTTGAATCGATTTGTTTTTGGCCATAAAAGTACTCGTTGCCTCATAGGTGCTGCTGCAGGCTGCAAGCTCTGCCGCTTCGGCAGTTTCAAGCGCGCCTGCAACAAACAGGACACGCGAAACTTGCTGCGATGCCGCAGTATCGAGCATCTGCTGTGCTCTGCCAAGATCCGTATCATGGGAAAAATCAAAGGTTTCATGCATACAGCTGATCACCAGCCCCGCATCGGAAAGCATCGGGGCAATGACCTCTCTTTCTGATGCAAACAGACTGTAGTTCATCTCAACAGCCGAAATTCCCTGCTCCCTGCAGAACGCGAGCACTTCCGGAATCGTCTTACCGGACTGCTCACACGCCTGTAGAATGTGTTCGTAAAAAACGGAAAGCTTTCTCATATAACATTTCCTCCTGATTTATGCAATGTGTACACAGATTCCATCCGCGTATTGCAGAACATTTTTGATCGTGAAATCAGACCCCTGTTTTGAAAAAATCAAACGGGATACAGATATCGGTAAACTGCAGCTGCTATTTTTGGTGTGAAGAAAGATACACTTCCTCCGTAGATGGATTCACCCATGCATTATCCAGTGGTGCCGGTCTTCGTACTACAGGAACGCACCAGCGTACCCCATTTTTGATAATCTTCTGAATCACCGGCATATGGTAAATGGGGTATTCCTCGTGTCCCGGCTGAAAATAGAAAATTTTGCCCAGCCCACGTGTAAAGGTGCATCCGCTGCGGAACACCTCACCGCCTGCAAACCATCCCGTAAATACCACATCATCCGGTTTGGGAATATCAAAAAACTCCCCATACATCTCTTCCTCCGGAATATCCACCCATGCCGGAATTCCCTGCGCGATCGGATGGGTCGGACACGTACAGAACAGTCTCTCACGATCCCCATGCCGCCACCGAAGCGTCATACTTGTTCCGAGAAGCTTCCGCATAATCTTGGAATAATGCCCTGAATGCAGAACTACCAGCCCCATTCCGGCCAGCACATGACGCCGAACCCGCTCGGCCACATCGTCCGAGAACTCCTCCTGCAGCATATGATTCCAGAACACCAGCACATCGGTATTTGCCAGTACTTCTTCCGTCAGCCCATGCTCCTTCTCGTCAAACACAGCCGTCCGAACCGAAAGCTCCTCCTCTTGTCTCAGAAACCTTGCAATACAGGTGTGAATCCCGTCCGGATAAATCTCTTTCACTTTCTCCTGCGTTCGCTCATGCTGAAACTCATTCCAGACCGTAACTCGTATCATTCGTCCATCCTCCTTCTATAAGAAAAAAATGTATCATTTTCAAAAAATTATCGATAGCAAATCTTGAAAATAATGAAAAAAGCAGTCGTTCACACTCTGCGGTACTGAATTTTTGCGTTATTTTCTGGCCTTACTATAAATTATACTCGTGCTATACCAATATTTCAATTCACAAATTCCTTGACATCCCCTCCGAAATCCCGTATACTAAACAATGCGCAGCCGGGGAGATAGCGGTGCCCTGTACCCGCAATCCGCTACAGCGGGGGTGATGCCAATCCGAGGGCTCTTTCATTGCGAAGCTGCCTTCTATAAGTGACGTTGACGTCTGGGTCTTACGCAACAGGACTCCATGAACCGTGTCAGGGCAGGAATGCAGCAGCACTAAGTGGAATCTCCTGTGTGCCGTGAGGGTGCCTGGGCCGAGTAGGCTGTAGGAGTAACGTTCGTGGTGAGAGTTCGAAGTGCGGCGCGCATAAAAAAGAAAATCCAAGGAAGCCTGAACCCCAGACTTCCTTTTTTCGTACAAAAAATAGAAACTCCCGCGCTTTCTTCCCCCGAACTATTGTGAGAACGAAAAAAATAGGGTATAATGTAAACATTCCATAATACTGCCAAGAAACAAGAAGCAGTCGTGAAAATCTAATAAAGAACAGGATGGGAAAAGTCATATGTTAAGAATTGGTCTGTTAACAAGCGGCGGAGACTGCCAGGCATTAAATGCGACCATGCGCGGAGTCGTAAAAGGCCTTGCAAACAATGTAAAAGATCTCGAAGTATACGGATTCATGAACGGCTATAAAGGCCTCATCTACAGCGATTACCGCATGCTCAGTGCAAAAGATTTTTCCGGTATATTAACACAGGGAGGAACTATTCTCGGAACCTCACGTCAGCCGTTTAAGCTGATGCGTACCCCGGATGCAAACGGTCTGGACAAAGTGGAAGCAATGAAGCATACCTACCACAAGCTCCTTCTGGACTGCCTTGTCATTCTTGGCGGAAACGGAACCCAGAAAACAGCAAACCTCTTGAGAGAGGAAGGACTGAATATTATCCATCTTCCGAAAACCATCGATAATGATATCTACGGAACGGATATGCCTCGGTTTCTACAGTGCCGTCAATATTGCATCCGATGCGATCGACTGCATCCATACAACAGCCTCCTCTCACCAGAGAGTTTTTATCGTAGAGGTTATGGGTCATAAAGTAGGCTGGCTGACTCTGTATGCCGGAATCGCAAGCGGCGCAGACGTTATCCTGATTCCGGAAATTCCATACGATATTGAAAAAGTATGCGAGGCTATCAACAGACGAAAAGAGCGCGGAAGTGGATTCACCATTCTTGCCGTTGCCGAGGGTGCAATTGCAAAAGAAGACGCAGCACTTCCGAAGAAAGAGCTGAAAAAACGTCAGGAAGAAATCGCAAAGAAATACCCGTCCGTATCCTACAAGATCGCAGAAGAGATCGAGGCAAAGACAGGCATGGAAATCCGCGTCACCGTACCGGGCCACATGCAGCGAGGCGGCAGCCCGTGTCCGTATGACCGTGTCCTTTCCACAAGACTCGGATCCGAGGCAGCACAGCTTATTCTGGACAAACAGTACGGCTACATGGTCGGAATGGTCAACGGAAAAGTAAAGAAAATTCCGCTGGGCGAGTGCGCCGGAAAATTAAAGACCGTAGATCCGAATGCACAGGAAGTCCTGCAGGCAAAACGGATGGGAATCAGCTTCGGCGATTGATGCGTTCCCGAAAAAGGCAAGGAAAAAGAACGGAGGCCTTAAAGCAAGAAGAACAAGGTCTCCGTTCTTCTGCTGCACTGCTGTCCAAAAGAAACTGCCGGCGGCAGGCTTCCATGCCGATGCAATAAAAGGAGAAAAATTTTATGAGCTATACTGCTCTGTACCGAAAATTCCGTCCTTCCACCTTTGAGGATGTAAAAGGACAGGATCACATTGTAACAACATTAAAAAATCAGATCCGCGCGGACCGCATCGGTCATGCGTACCTGTTCTGCGGAACCCGCGGAACAGGAAAAACGACGATCGCCAAGATTCTCGCCCGCTCGGTCAACTGCGAACATCCCGTGGACGGAAGCCCGTGCAACGAATGTCCGACGTGTAAGGCGATTCTGGCGGGCGTTTCCACGAACGTCATCGAGATCGACGCGGCATCGAACAACGGTGTCGACAACATCCGTGAAATCCGTGAGGAGGTAGCCTACCGGCCGACACAGGGACGGTATAAAGTCTATATCATCGACGAGGTGCATATGCTTTCTACCGGAGCGTTCAATGCACTCTTAAAAACCCTGGAGGAGCCGCCGTCCTATGTCATCTTCATTCTGGCGACCACAGAGGCAAACAAAATCCCGGTGACGATCCTTTCCAGATGCCAGCGGTACGATTTCCGCCGCATCACGATCGATACCATCGCGGCGCGTCTTAGTGAACTGATGGAAAAAGAGGGCGTGGACGTCGAAGAAAAAGCCATCCGCTACGTCGCAAAGGCGGGCGACGGCTCCATGCGAGACGCGTTAAGCCTCCTGGACCAGTGCATCGCCTTCTACCTCGGCAGAAGCTGACGTACGATAAAGTCCTTGAGGTTCTCGGAACTGTTGATACCGAAATCTTCAGCCAGATGCTCCGTACGATCCTCGCCGGGGATGTAACGGGAAGCATCCGCACGCTGGAAACCCTTTTAAACCGCGGAAAAGAGCTGGGACAGTTCGTTACCGACTTTACGTGGTATCTGCGGAATCTGCTGTTGGTAAAAAGCGCAGATGAAACCGAAGAACTGCTCGACGTCTCTACAGAAAACCTGAAGCTCTTAAAAGAAGAGAGCACGATGGTAGACGATGAGACGCTGATCCACTATATCCGCGTTTTATCCGAGCTCTCCGGCCAGCTCCGCTATGCGGCGCAGAAGCGCGTGCTCGTTGAGGTGGCGCTCGTCAAACTCTGCAAACCGCAGATGGAGCAGAACCTCGAATCCGTGCTGGAGCGTCTTAGGATCTCGAAGAAAAAATGGAGCGCGGAATCCCGATGATGGTGACAAATGCACCGGGAGCAGGAAACGGCAGTGCAGGAGGCTCCGGAGCGGCCGGAGACGGCTATGCGGCGGCAGAAACACCGCAGAGTGCACCGGCACCAGTGAAAGCCGCACCAGCGGATTTACAGCGCATCAGCGCGTCCTGGAAGGCAATTGTCGGCCAGACAAGCGGCATGTTCCGCCAGTTTCTGCAGGGCGCCGTTCCGAAATACAACAGCGAGACGGGCGACGCCAAACTGTTTGTTGAGTTTGCAGACCAGCTCGCATCCATCTACGTTGAGCGGCCGGAGGCAGCCGATGAGATCCGCACCATTATTGAACAGATGACTGGAAAAACCGTAGAGGTCCAGCTCATTTTAGCAGACCAGCATGCAAACGCCGCGCTCTCCACGATTTCCGTGGATGATGCACTGACGCAGGCGATTCATGGAATCCCGGTCGAGGAGGACGACGAGAGCGACTTCGACGACGGGGAAGAATAGATTAAAAACAAATTTTTCAGGAGGATATTACCCATGGCAAAAAGAGGAGGATTCCCGGGAGGAATGCCGGGCAACATGAACAATCTGATGAAGCAGGCTCAGAAAATGCAGAAGCAGATGGAAGAGAACCAGAAAGCACTGGAGGAGAAAGAGTTCACTGCGACAGCAGGCGGCGGAGCGTAGAAGTAACCATTTCCGGTAAAAAAGAAGTAACCAAAGTTAAAATCAGCGAAGATGCCGTAGATCCGGACGACGTAGAAATGCTCGAGGATCTGATCATGGCAGCAACCAACGAAGCACTGCGCAAAGTTGAGGACGAGGCAGCCAAAGCTATGGGCAAACTTGCCGGCGGACTCGGCAGCATGGGCGGAGGATTCCCGTTCTGATGGATTACTACAGCGGATACATCAATCAGTTGATCGAGCAGCTGTCCCATCTGCCTGGAATCGGTGTGAAAACCGCACAGAGCTGGCATTTCATATCATGAATATGCCGGCCGACCAGGCAAAACGGCTGGCCGATTCGATCACAGAAGCAAAATCCCACGTCCAGTACTGCAAGTGCTGCCAGACCCTGACCGACAAAGAGCTGTGCCCGATCTGCGCAAATGTCAAGCGCGACCACAGCGTGATCATGGTGGTGGAGACGACGCAGGATCTTGCGGCATATGAAAAAACCGGAAAATACGACGGCGTTTACCACGTCCTGCACGGGGCCATCTCCCCGATGCTGGGGATTGGGCCGGACGACATCCGGTTAAAAGAGCTGATGCAGCGCCTCCAGGGCGATGTCTCGGAGGTTATCGTTGCCACGAACTCCAGCCTGGAGGGCGAGACAACGGCCATGTACATCAGCAAGCTGATCAAGCCGACCGGTATCAAGGTGACGCGGATTGCAAGCGGCGTTCCGGTGGGCGGCGATCTGGAAAATATTGACGAAGTCACCCTTCTGCGTGCGTTAGAGGGCAGAACGGAGCTGTAATTATGGGCAGAAAAAAAGTGACATCCAGTGATGTCGCAGCAGCCTCAGGCGTATCCCAGGCGACGGTCTCCATGATCCTGAACCGGCGGGAAAACGTTTCGTTCTCGCGGGAAACAGTAGAAAAAGTGGAGGCGGCGGCAAAAGAGCTGGGCTACCAGATTCCGCGGCGGAAGATGAGAAGAGAGTCGAACGGCAACAAGCTGATCGTCGTCTTCTGTCCGACGCTGACGAATCCTTACTATGTGATGCTGCTGCACGGCATCGAAGAAGTTGCAAAAGAGAAGAATTACGGGGTCTTTGTCTGCAATACGCAGAGGGACCTGAAAATCGAAGAGAATTATCTTCGGATGATGAAGAGTGTGCGCCCGCGCGGCATTATCTACACCTGCAATCCGAGCAGAAGCTGCAAGGAAAAAGTGGAGGAGCTGGCCGCGGAGATTCCGCTTGTCATCATCAACAACCGAGAAGAGCTGCTGGAAATTGATGCGGTCGAGCTGAACAATGCAAAACCCGGCAGGCTGATGGCACGCCACCTGCTGGAACTGGGACACCGGCATGTGGCGTTTGTTTCACCTCCGCTGACTTCCAAACAGGGCCAGCGCCTGAAACGCGTGGAGGGCTTTGTGCGCGAGTTTGAGGAGGCAGGATACGGCGACGGCGTGATCGTCAAATCGGCGGATGAGGATCTCGACGAGGTGATCCCGAGCATGGATTCTGAGTACAAGATGGGCTATTATCTGACGAAGGAACTGCTGCGGGAGGACAAGAACCTTACGGCAATCGTCGGCATGAATGATATGATCGCGTTCGGGATCATGGACGCCGTGCTCGAGAGCAAACTGCGCATTCCGGCGGATATTTCCGTAGTGGGATGTGACAACACCGTCTATTCCAGCTTCCGCTCGATTTCCCTGACGACGATCGACCACTATGTGCCATTGAAGGGCCGCGATGCGTGCGATATCATCCTGCGGAAAATCCAGTCTCTTCGGGAAAGCCAGGACGGCAATGAACCCTTAAGCACGTATCATGTCGAGTATGAGCCGAAACTGATCGTGCGGCGCAGCACTTCGTATGCAAGAACCGAAAAATTAAAAAAATAAATAGGACGGCTGAAATTATTATTAATAATTTTGAATAAAACAGCTCCGGCGCAAACCGGGAAAACACAAAGAAAAGGAAAAACCGGAAAAAATGAGAAAAAATCCGCCAGAGTAATTTATAAAATAGTATTTATAAATAATAAAATTAATTAATAAAAATGAGGCCGACTTGACGGAAAAACCAAACATATCTATACTGGAGATAACAGAAAAACGGAGCCGTTCTGCGGAAAACAACAGGCCCCGAAACCTTACGAAGTATGAATATGGGAGGAAAAACAACATGAGATTTTTCATCGACACAGCAAAAGTAGAGGACATTAAAAAAGCAAACGACATGGGCGTTATCTGCGGCGTTACCACCAACCGTCCCTGATCGCAAAAGAAGGACGTGACTTCAAAGAGGTCATCAAAGAGATCACCGAGATCGTAGACGGACCGATCAGCGGCGAGGTAAAAGCTACCACAACAGATGCAGAAGGCATGATCAAAGAAGGCCGTGAGATCGCAGCCATCCATCCAAACATGGTTGTTAAAATCCCGATGACCGTAGAAGGACTCAAAGCTGTTAAAGTTCTGAGCGCAGAGGGCATCAAGACAAACGTAACCCTGATCTTCTCCGCAAACCAGGCACTTCTGGCTGCAAGAGCAGGTGCAACTTATGTTTCCCCATTCCTTGGAAGACTCGATGACATCAGCACCCGCGGCGTTGATCTGATCCGTGAAATCGTTGAGATCTTCGACGTAGCCGGCATCGACACCGAGATCATCGCAGCAAGTGTCCGCAACCCGATCCACGTAACCGACTGCGCACTGGCTGGTGCAGACATTGCAACTGTTCCATACAACGTAATCGTACAGATGACCAAACATCCTCTGACCGACGCCGGAATCGCAAAATTCCAGGCTGACTACAAAGCTGTATTCGGCGAATAAGACCTAAACATGATTGCATAAAAGCTGGAAATATGGTATTGTGAACAAAGTGAACAATAGCGATATTTCCAGCTTTTGATTCCGATCCAACTAAACAAGGAGAAAAGACATGAACAAGTTAGAACTTCAGAAGACGGCCAATGAGATCCGCAAAGGGATCGTCAGCGGCGTTCATGCAGCAAAGGCCGGCCATCCGGGCGGATCTCTGTCTGCAGCCGATATTTTCACGTATCTGTATTTTGAAGAAATGAACGTGGACCCGAAAAATCCAAAAGATCCGGACCGCGATCGTTTTGTACTTTCGAAAGGCCACACAGCGCCGGGACTCTACGCAGCACTGGCTGAAAAAGGTTACTTCCCGAAAGAAGACCTGCTGACCCTTCGCCACCTTGGCTCTTACCTGCAGGGACATCCGGATATGAAACATATCCCGGGCATTGATATGTCAAGCGGTTCCCTCGGACAGGGAATCTCCGCAGCAGTCGGAATGGCACTCGGTGCAAAACTGCAGAACAAAGCATTTCGTGTTTATACACTTCTTGGCGATGGTGAAATCCAGGAAGGTCAGGTCTGGGAGGCAGCCATGTTTGCCGGAGCAAAACATCTGGACAACCTCGTTGTGATCGTAGACAACAACGGACTTCAGATCGACGGAAACGTAGCAGATGTCAACAGCCCGTACCCGATCGACAAAAAATTCGAGGCATTCAACTTCCACGTAATCAACGTAGCGGACGGCAACGATTTCGATCAGCTGAAAGCTGCATTTGATGAGGCGCGCACCGTAACAGGCATGCCGACCGCCATCATCACAAAGACCGTAAAAGGAAAAGGCGTTTCCTTCATGGAGAACCAGGTAGGCTGGCACGGAAAAGCTCCGAACGATGAAGAATACGCAATTGCTATGGCAGAACTGGAAAAGGCAGGTGAAGCGTTATGTCAGAAGTAAAGAAAATCGCAACAAGAGAAAGTTACGGTAATGCACTGGTTGAACTTGGCGCAGAGCATGACAATCTGATCGTACTCGACGCTGACCTTGCAGCAGCAACCAAGACCGGTGTGTTCAAAAAAGCATATCCGGACCGTCACATCGACTGTGGTATCGCAGAATGTAATATGATGGGAATCGCTGCCGGCCTTTCCACCACAGGCATCGTTCCGTTCGCAAGCACCTTCGCGATGTTTGCCGCAGGCCGTGCGTTTGAGCAGGTGCGCAACTCCATCGGATACCCGCATCTGAACGTAAAAATCGGTGCTACCCATGCCGGAATTTCCGTAGGAGAAGACGGCGCAACACATCAGTGCAACGAGGATATCGCCCTGATGAGAACCATCCCGGGCATGGTCATCCTGAACCCGGCAGATGATGTAGAGGCAAAAGCCTGCGTGAAAGCAGCTTATGAATACAACGGACCGGTTTACCTTCGTTTCGGACGTCTGGCAGTGCCGGTGATCAACGACAGACGGATTACAAATTTGAGCTCGGAAAAGGCGTTGTTCTCCGTGAAGGCAAGGATGTCACCATCGTTGCAACAGGCCTTTGCGTAAGCTCCGCTCTGGAAGCAGCAGAGAAACTTGCCGCAGACGGCATTGATGCCAAGATCATCAACATCCACACCATCAAACCGCTGGATGAGGAGCTGATCGTTGCAGCAGCAAAAGAGACCGGCAAAGTCGTAACCGTAGAAGAGCACTCCGTGATTGGAGGACTTGGAAGCGCAGTCTGCGATGCACTGGCAGAGAAATGCCCAGTTCCGGTGAAGAAAATCGGTGTACAGGACGTCTTCGGAGAGTCCGGCCCGGCAGCCGCTCTTCTTGCAAAATACAAACTCGACGGCGAGGGCGTTTACGAGCAGGTAAAAGAGTTCTGTAAATAAGATTTTTCGAAATAAATGACAAAAGAAAACAGGCAGAGGCCATACCGGAAAACGGTGCAGTCTCTGCCTGTTTTGTTGTCTGCAGTTTTTCTTAAAGCAGAAGTTCGCTTGTCCCGGCCGCCTCAAGTTCCCGGCAGGCGAGCAGGATTCCCTGCGAGATGGATTCCGCCATATGGAAAATCGTGGCAAGCCGGGTTGTCTGCAGAAGAAGCTGTTCAAAACTGCCCGATACATTCACAATGCCTGTGATAAAAATATCTCCGACCTCGGGCAGCGTCTTCCCTGCCCCCGCGCCCGGCCGGATCGCCCCGTTTCCGATCGTGATGTATCCCTGATGACGCCGCGAGCCAAGCGAAGCATCGATCGCAACGAGCAGTGCCTCCGGGTGGCGGGAATGGATGTACGAAATCCGGTCCGGTAGATTCAGGGCGTGCACCGGGTCATCCAGCGTTCCGTAGACATGAAAAACGCGGCTGCAGTACGGCGAAAGCTGGTACCCGATCAGCGGTCCTAAGGAATCCCCAGTGATCCGGTCGCTTCCGATGCAGAGAAATACCAGTTCACGGAACATGCGTCCGTCCTTTTGAATGCAGTAAGAAAACAGCGACGCCAGCTCTTCGCTGGCGCTGCGGCTTCGCTCATTGATGTAGTAAACTTCGGCGTCTTTTTTTCGAAACATGACCGGTACCTGCCTTTCAGAAGAATCATCCACAGTTTAACCGTATATGGTATAAACTATTCCTGCAATGAAAAAAACATGACATGCCTCTGGTGCAGAAAAACGGGAAAACAGTCGGAAAAAACCGTGACAGCCCTGCCCCAAAACGATCTTTTTCGCGGAACATCCGTGATAAAGTAGGCAAAAAGGGGTGAAAAGCATGATTGAGATTGTCTATAAAGAAAACAAAGAGCAGGCGAACGGCAACGAGGGATACTTTCATCTGCCGAAAAATATCCGCCAGGTCGGTGATACGAACGGCAGGGAGCGGATTTATCTGGAAGATTATGTCGGAACCTTTCTGAAAAAATATTTTCCGCACCGGAGGGACGTGCCGCCATGCTGTTCGGCGAATTTAAGTGGGCGGACGGAATTTCCTACTTTTTATCCGCAGCGCGGCCGCGATTCATACGATGGAGCCGGCGCCGGATCACCTGGTCTTCGATGATGCAGTATGGACGGAGATCCACGATGTGATGGAAAAATATTTCAAAAACCAGCAGATCCTCGGCTGGGCACTTTCTCTTCCGGGATACGGGGAGGATCTGAATGAACAGATCATCCGAGCGCATCTGAACCACTTCGGCGGAAATGACAAGACGCTGTTCCGCGTCAACGGACAGGAAAAAGAGGAAACCTTCTATACGTACGAGGGCGGCACCCTGCGGAGCACGGGAGGCTTTTACATTTATTATGAAAAGAATGAGCCGATGCAGTCGTATCTGATCGATCAGAATCAGAACCGGTCGATCGAAAACGGAGAGAGCGTGCCCGACCGCGCTGTCAGCGATTTTCGGAAGATGATTGAGGAGAAGAGCGGGGAGGAGCCGGAACACGATCACAGAAAGCCGATCCTCTATGCGATGACAGCATGCGCGGCTGCGGCGCTTCTTGTGACGGTGACGCAGAAATACGGAGATGCGCTGCCGTTTCCGGGGAAAACAAAGGAGCAGACGGTAGCAGTGGCGGGAAACGTACAGGGAGAGAAGACACAGACGGCGGAGAGTGCAGCGGAAGCATCAGCGGCGGAAGAGGGAAACACAGGGGAAAATACTTCGACACCGGAAAGCACAGGAACGGAACTGGAAACGGAAAATGAGAGCGGGAGCGCGGCGGTAAGTGAGGAGCAGAATTTATCCGGAACGGATCCGGCAGGCAGCGGAGAGCAAAGTACATCCGGCGGGGAGCAGACTGGTGCAGCGGAGAACAATACCGGTACGGCGCAGACAGATCCAGCACCGGGAGCAGAGCCATCGTCCGCCCCGGGAACTGCTTCCGGCAGTGAGACGGCAGAAACCGCCGCGCAGGTCTGGCAGGAGTACACCGTACAGAAGGGGGACAGCCTCTCGAAAATCAGTGAGAGATATTACGGAACGATGAGCAGAGTGAAGGATATCTGCGAACTGAACCAGATCGCGGTGGAAGATCTCATATATGCGGGGCAGAAAATATACCTCCCAAAATAGAGAAAAATATGGTACACTAGAGCGGAATCAAACTGCGGCCGAAAGGGCGGCAGAAAATAAGTCCGAAAAGAACATAAGGGGAATGAAAATGGACGGAAAAAACAGAGAAGAACAGGAGAACGGAGCAAAAGTCCGGGATCTTGAGGAGTATAAAGCAGAAAACAGAAAAAGAAAACGCAGACGCCGGATCACCGTTGGAATCCTTGCAGGAGCCATTCTCGCGGCCGGAATTGGTACAGGGGTATGGCTTCAGCTGCGTATTTTTCAGGGATACGACATAGTACAGGCAACAGAGACCGAGGACACCGATACGTATATGTTTCAGAAATCCGGAAATAAGATCGTGCGTTACGGTATCGACGGCATCGAACTGCGCGACCGGAAAAATCAGACCCTCTGGAGCGATCATTATACCATGGAAAATCCGCAGATGATATCCTGCGGCGATGCAATTGCCATTTACGATAAAAACGGAACCAAAATTGTTGTATACGATACCGATGGAAAGGCCGGCGAAATTACCGCGTCGTATCCGATCGTGAAAGCATCCGTTGCAGGCCAGGGCGTCGTTGCGGCAATTCTGGAAAACAACGGTGAGAGCTGGATCAAATACTATAATATCGATGGAACGGAGATCGCCTCCTCTCACCCGAACATGGACAGCCCGGGCTATCCGATGGATCTCTCACTTTCCGCGGACGGACTCTGGATGGCGGTTTCCTACGCTTACGAAGACGGCGGCAAGATGAAATCGCAGGTCGCTTTCTACAATTTCGGAAGCAGGGGCGAGGATCTGGTGGACAATCTTGCAAGCTCGTCGAGCTACACCGATATGCTGTGCCCGCAGATCGAAACCGCGGGAACATCCTCATGGGTTGCCTTCTTTGACAACGGCTTCCGCGTTTATGAAGGAACAAACAAGCCGAAGGAAACGGTGAGCGTATCGGAAGATGGAGAAATTTTAAGCTGCGCGTATGCGGACGACCGCGTGGTTCTGATTCTGCGCGGGGAGAGCGACGATCATCCTTACCGGATGAAAATCTACAATCTGAAAGGAAAGCAGCTTGCGGATGAAAATCTGGATTTCTATTACCAGAACCTTCAGATAGAAGAAAAACAGATTCTGCTGACGAACCGGCAGGAGCTGTGTGTATATACCTTAAATGGAAGAAAGAAGTACAGCGGCGTGGTCAGCGAAACACAGATTCACGAGATCCTCGGCATGGGGCAGAACCGGTATCTGCTCGCGGAGGAGAACGGCGTTTCGATGATCCGGCTGAAATAGGAGAAGAAAAACATGAATTGGCTGAGATACGTATTACTTGCGGTGTGTATTCTTTCCGCGCTGGCTGGATATCGAAAGGGGCTGGTCCGGACAGTGCTGTCCATGGTGTCCCTGATTCTGGTGACAGGACTGGCGATCTGGATGAATCCGTATGTGACGGATGTGCTGAATGAGCGGACGGAGCTGCCGCAGTATGTGGAGAAGAAATGCTTAGAGACATTTGAAAACAATGAATTTCTGTCGGGGGAAAACCAGGATGTGCAGAAGAAATGGCTGGAGAGCATGGGCGTGCCGGAGGAGCTGGTGAACCAGATTCTCGGAAGCGGCGCGGTGCAGGAGTACCAGGAGGAACAGCTGCACAGTCTGGCATCCTATGCGGCGAAGGCAGTATCCGAAAAGATTATGAAAGGAATCGCTTTTTTTCTGACCCTGGTGCTGGCCGTTGCTTGGTGACGATTGCGGTGAAAATTGTGGAACTGATCGCGGAAATTCCGGGGATCAGCTTTTTGAACCGCATGGGAGGAGCAGGACTCGGCGTGGTGCGCGCGGTACTGTGGATCTGGATTTTCTTTGCGGTGGTGTACTGCTTTCAGGCGACACACTGGGGGAATGTATGCATGAAGCAGATCCAGGGCGATCCGGCACTCGCATGGCTGAGGGAAAACAATCCGGTATTGCTGTTATTGAAGAATGTATTGTAAAAGATGAGAGAAAAACGGTTCCTGGTGGGGCCGTTTTTTTACGTGGGGAGTTGGACGAGAAAAAGCGGTCGGCGTGTGGGCGGTGGATGCCGTATGAAGGAGAGTAACGTGCCGGGGCGCGGGGCTGTGATTTGGGTGGGGCGGAGACCGACCGCTTTTTCTCTGAAGTTGAGAGCGGAAGAATCTGCTAGATAGAAGGGGATAAGAATGGAAATGAAAGAACAAATAGGATATTAGTGGAAAAAGTTGAGAGTTGTGGAAAATATGGGGGTTGAACTGATATGAAAAGAAATATCTATAAATATACGTATTTATATAAAAAAAATTACATGTTTTTGTGAAAAAAATATTTATGTGAATTTATAATGAATAAAACTGAAAATATGTACAAAAAGCATATTGAAAAAAGAAGAAATATAGATATAATGTAAGTATGTAGACGAAAAAGAAAAGCTGAACAAGACTATTTGCATATGAAAAATAAAAAAACGATGGAAATATGTAATTATAGATGACGGGACAGCAGGGGGCTGTTTCTGAGTGAGAATGAATACTATGTTGATGAGAATAAAAAGTTGTTTTGTGCAATTCTGAAAAAAAGATAAATCTGTTTAGAAAGAGATATAAACTAACACATGGCGATAAGTGTTATAGTATCATCAAATATTTTTGCCCAGAGGTAGAATTTATCTCTATAAAAATTATGGAAACAGGGGAAAGAGGTAGCATTGATTCATTCAAAGCGGCGTTAGAATGGTGCTTAAAAGAAAAGATAAAACTTGTGCATATGAGTGTTGGAACAACAAATTATATAGATGCAAAAAAGATAGAAAATATTATAAAACAAATGGTTTCTAATAAAATGATATTATGTGCAGCGCTATCAAATACAAACTTTCCTACATGGCCGGCATGCTTTGATGGGGTTTTCGGGGTAAGAAATTATATTGCTAAATTGCAGGAAAAAGAAATTTCGGTGTCTAAATCATTTCCTTTTTCGGAAATGAATTCGATACAGTTAAATTTTGATGACGTTTTAAAGAAGATTGTTGGGAAAGAATACAAATCAAATAGTTTTGCAGCTCCGATTATTACTGTGCTTTTGATATGTTATTTAAGGAAAAATAAAAAAGGTTCATACCAAGATGCAAAAAAATTTATTATGAATCATATAAACAAATGTATCTATGAAAAAGAATTGGAATGGAATGGGATTGTGAATAATAAAGCGTGGTCGCGAGTTTTGAACAAAAAAAGATGTGTTTTTTAAAATTAATTGACAAGGAAAGGATTTTGAGCATTTGAAAAAAATATCAGTTGTTGATATTAAAAGTGATTCTCAAATAGAAAAATTGAGCGATAGGATTATTTGGACACTTGAAAATTAAACATAAGCTTGTCGCATTTTGAAATATATAGGGGGAAGAAAGAATATGTTGAAAAGAGCAAGCAGAAAATTAAGAAGTACTCCTGCGAAAACATTGATGTATATCATACTGTTTTTAGTACTTTTCCTGGCGATATTTTCTATGCTGATGATTGGAATTGCAAGTGGAAATAAAGTGAAAAGAGCACAGGAAACATTGGCCAACTCTATTACTCTGCGCGGGCCGGCGAGGGAGAAGCTGGAAAATCATGTACTGTATATGCGATCCCGTCCGCAATCGTAGAAAAGTTCATTGACAGCAATTATGTTCAGGGGTACACCATGGAAGCGGGAACATATTGGCTTGATCCGGTGGATACGGAAACATATATCAGCGAGGAGACACAACAGCGCCTAAAAGGTTATCTGAAAGATTCAGGCATGTATACGATGACGGCTGTTGGAACACTGGACTGCGCATACGATACCTATTTTCTGGCAAAGGGTTACAGGATTGTGGAAGGAAGCGGACTGAGCTACGGAGAACGGGGCAAATACGAAGCTGTGGTAGGAGAAAAATACGCCGAAAAAAATCATCTCCATGTGGGCGATACTGTTAAATATAAAATGGAGCAGGGAACGATCGAATACTATAAAGTAAGTGCCCCGGAAGAAATTAGTTTCAAAATTCGAGGCATTTACAGAACTCCAGAGGTTTATCAGTCCGATTCCGTTGTGAATGACTGGCACAATAATTTAATTTTTATTCCACTGGATATTTTCTGCGAGTATTCTATGAAAGCATTAAAAATTCAAAATGTGGGATTTAATACAGTTACGGTCTATTTGAAAGATACAAAATCAGTTGAACCATTCATAGAAGAAACAAAAAACAAAATAAAAATAGGAAGTGTGGATGATGTTGTACAGACCGATGAAAATGGAATACGTTCCAGCGTAAAGCCAATGGTAATATCACAGCAGGATTTGGAATCTGGAGAATGGTCCTATCAGTGATTCGAAACAAGGAATGGTATGAGATGGTTGCGAAACCTGTTGAAAAATTGAATCGTCTGATAGGATATATGATCGTAGGATTTGTGACTGCCGGAATTTTACTGTTCGGCATTCTGACCAGCCTGTCAGTCAAAGGGCGAAAACGTGAGATTGGAATTTTACTTTCGATGGGGGAACACAGAAAAAGGATTTTAGGACAGTTCGTTTTGGAGAATTTGGTTCCGGTTTTGATTGCCCTGGTTTTTGCGGCGCTGTGTGCGACACCAACAGCAGAGTATTTCGCAGATCGGATGATTTCGAATCAGGCTGAGAAAGTGGAGCAGGAAAATGAAGATCTGTCGGGAAATATTAAAAACGCGCTCCCGACAAGCGAAATAGCTGCGTATGAATCAACGGGAGTAACTGTTGATACGGATTTGTCCATTGAGTGGAACTGGAAAATCATGACGGGGATGATTCTTGGTATTTTAGATCTTTTCCTTTTGATATTAATTCTGCAAGTCGGCAAAATAACTAGAGAAAGCCCGGCATCTATATTGCTGGACAGAAAGTAGGTGTTCATGAAGAAAAAAAGAATGATAATGATCGTAGCGATGGTTCTGGTGCTGGTATGGCGGGAAGACGTTTTTGCAGTGGAATCTGGAACGACACAGGTTTCGCTACAGGCAGACTGGCTCCAAGAGGGAGATTACCAGTATAGCGTGGAAGAAGATGAAACTGTAACTTTACGAAACTATATCGGGACGGAAAGCGTGATTGTCACACCGAAAGAAGTAGGTGGGAAAGAAGTGACGAGAATCGGAGATTCCTGCTTTTTGAGAAAAACGGATCTTCGGGCAGTGCAGATATCCGAAGGCATTGTTGAAATCGGGGAATCTGCCTTTGCGGAAGATGGTCAGTACAGTGATACAACTGCTGGGTTTATCAGCATTGTAATGCCAAAAACACTAAAAAAGGTAGGAAAAAGCGCATTTCAGGGAACTAGAATCACACAGATTTATTTTTATGATGGTTTAGAGAGCATTGGTGATAATGCCTTTATGTATTGCTCTTCTTTGTCAAAAATACGGATTCCAGATAGCGTGGAGAAAGTAGGACAATTTTTATTTTTGGGAGCTGGAAAACCCTATGAAGAAAGTCAAGATAGTGCGATGAAGATTTTTGGCGGAAAAATAGCGGAAGAACTTGCAAAAGATAATCAAAGAGCCGAATATGGTGGTGAAGAAATGCAGGAAATTTCGATCCAGTATTGGCTTGAGAAGAAGGAGAATGAAACGAAAGAAGAGGTTATAGGACAAAAATATTTTGATAAAAATGATACAGGCTTTGAAAAAGTATTTTTTAAGGCTCCTTCGAGTGGAGAAAAGCAAAGTGGGAAAATAGTCTGGATGGACATATTTCTTGGGGTGTGTATGGTTGGACTAATAGGAATCAGTGTTTGCTTAAAGGATTAAAAATATTATATTTGTGAACAATGAAGAAAATAATAGAGAATAATAAATGTTTATATTTTTTAAAAGAGTTACTCAAATATAAAAAAGAAATAGGTATTTTGAGTATAAGCACTATTGTTTCTACAGTAACTGTATTTCTGCAACCATTATTGATAAAACAGATCACAGACATCGGAATACTCGAAAAAAATATGCCCCAAATTGTTAATGGAGTAGCCGGTTTATTTGTTTGTGTGCTGGTATATTTAATGATTGAAGTTGTGCAGGCAAAAACTTTTGCAGAAATACATAATTCATTCTATAAGAACTTGTATTGCAATGTATTTCGAAAATTATTGCATTTAAAAAAACATTATTTTCAAATGAAAAATAGTATGGAAATAGTGCAAATGTTACAATGCGATGTATCTCAGGTTGCGTCTATGACAGATAGATATGTAGTGATGAGCTTTTCGTATGTTTTTCGTGTAATTAGTGGACTTGCTGGACTTATGCTGTTGAGTCCTGAACTGTTTATGTTACAAGACCGGTAAATAGTTTAATTGATCTGCGTATGCATTTTGCAAGTGTCAAACCGTCCGCTGAACGACTTTATACATTTTTGAATATGGAAGAGGAACGAAGTGGAAGTAAAAGAGTGGAAAAAGAGATTTCGCCAATATTAGAATTTAAAAATGTGAGATTTCAGTATACAAAGGATAGGGAAGTGTTAAAAGAAGTATCTTTTAAACTTGAGCCGGGAGAAAAAGTGGCTATTATTGGAAAAAAATGGAAGTGGAAAATCAACAATTTTGGAATTACTATTACGATTTTATGAACCGGAAGAAGGAGAAATTTTATGTAATGGTGAAAATATAAAAGTGCTAAAATTATCAGAATACCGAAGCCTTTTTTCTGTTGTGAGTCAGAAATCAGCGTTGTTTTTGGGGGACATTGTGCAGAATATAGATTTGGAGGGGAAAGCAGACAGACAAAAACTGAATGAGGTACTAAGGAAAAGTGGCGTGAAAAAATACTTGCAACGTTTTCCAGAAAAAGAAAAAACACAAATAGGAGATGATGGAGCATTTCTTTCAGGAGGAGAAAGACAAAAGCTTGTGGTTGCACGGGCACTATTGAAAGATGCGCCGGTTATGCTTTTTGATGAAGCGTCCAGTGGATTTGATGTAGAAGCCAATGAATAATCTTTATAAAATTATAACAGAAGAAATGCCGGAAAAATCTGTGATTTTTATTACACATCATTATGATAAACTGGAAAAATGTAGAGGCGACTAGATTATAGTAGAAAGGAACAATATGGCAGAACTGGAATTAAAAGAGGTAAGCTATTTTTACGAGAGCGGCGGAAAGAGAATTGATATTTTGGATAAAGCCAGCTATTCATTTGAGAAGGGTACTCTTTACACGATTGTTGGTCCTTCTGGATCGGGGAAAACAACGACGCTGACTTTGGCGGGTGCGCTGGAAGAACCTAAGAGCGGCTGCGTGTGCTTTGAAGGAAAAGATATCCGGGAAATTGGCTATACAAGATATCGAAACAGCAAGATTGGAATTGTGTTTCAGGCGTATAATCTGCTGCCTTATCTGACCCCGCTGGAGAATGTGCTGGCGGCAATGGAAATTACGTCAAATCCGATTAAAAACAAAAAAGAACGGGCGCGGGAACTTCTGACACGAATGGGAATTACAGAAGATCAGATGAAACGCAATATCAATAAACTTTCAGGAGGCGAACAGCAGCGCGTAGCGATTGCGCGTGCGATTTCGACAAATGCAGAGGTGATTCTTGCGGATGAGCCGACGGGAAATCTGGACGTTGATACGGCGGCTGGCATTGTGAAAATTTTCAAAGAGCTGGCTCATGAAGATAAGAAATGTGTAATAGCAGTTACACATTCGGAAGCATTTGCCGCGGAGGCAGATGTGGTGGTACGGCTGGAAAAGAAAAAATTGCAGGATTAAACATGGGGGGGAGGGAAAGTTTTTATGAACTGGATCAAAAGAGCATTTCGCAGTATTTCCTATCATAAAAAAATACAATTCTGATGTTTTTAAGTTTCCTGATTTTATCCATCCTGATCCTGTTTGGCTTATGTATCCGCGCGGCAAGTCGGGAACGGATATGGGAGATTCGGACGAGCATCGGAGGAAGCGTGCTTGTATCGAATGAGCGTCAGATATACAGTGAAGAGCCGCGCGGTGTGAATTCGATTTCACATCAAAAATATTTGGAACTCTGCGCTGATGAAAGAATTCGGTTTGGCAGCTGTAATACGGTGACAGCTGCTCTGGCGGATAACTTTACAGCTGAAATTATGGACGGACAGGAAGAAAATGGAACAGAAAATATTTATGTGGAGGGATCATCTGATCCTGTCGAGTATTTTAGTTCTGTTTCTTCTGTAGTTACACTGATTTCGGGACATGTACCGCAGAATGCAGAAGAAGCGGTAGTCAGTGATGGGATTGCGGAACGGAATGGACTGGGAATAGGAGATACCATAGCTGTTCTTTCACCATACACAAAGGAGCGGTATACATTTAAAATCAGTGGTATTTACAGTACGAACGAGGCAGCTTACAGTGGAAATGCGGTATATAATAACCCAGCAAATGCTATCTATACCCTGGATACACCAGTTTATGAGATGAATGAAAATGATAATGTAAAAGAAATTACATTGCAGTTGAAGGACCCGGAAGAAGGAAGAGCGTTTGCTGAAGATGCGAAAAAAATGCCGGAATATATCAAAGAAGAATATGATATGGACTATACGGTAAATGTTTCAGCTTATAAAGCGGTGGCCGACAGCCTGAAGAGCCTGGCAGGGATTTCGAATCTCATGGTGATAGTTTCCGTGATCCTTGGAACTATCACATTAAGTTTTTTGATTCTTATGAATTTGCGGGATCGCATGTTTGAGATTGGCATTCTTCTTTCTGTTGGAGAAACAAAGATGCGGATTATGCTGCAGATGTTGATGGAATCTTTTTGCCCGGTATTGCTGGCAATTACAGCGGGGGTAATTTTTTCTTATCCTTTGGCGAATGTGATAAAAATAGCTGTAGATCTTTCGAACGGTGTGCAGGCTGCAATTAAGACACAGCAGATTATAATATTGTATCTTTGTGGAATGGGGGTTGTGCTGGCTTCTTCTATGGTTATGGTATACCAGATTGTACGATATCAGCCGAAAAAGATTTTGATGATGGAGTAAAAAAAAATAGTCAGATAAAATACTGAATATGCAGAATTGACCGTATTTTTCTAAAAATAAGAAAATTCGAAAAAAGGTGTTGACTTTTGCTTTCGGGGGTGTTATTATAACTAAGCTGTCAGCGAGAGCTGCAGTGAATGAGTTCTTTTGAAACAGAAAAACCTAGTTCGGAGCCGGGTGGCTGCCGCGGGTTGTCAAAACTGCTTCAAAAAACTTGAAAAAAGTTCTTGACAAAAGCAGATGAGTTTGATAAAATAAACGAGTTGCTGATCGAAAGAACAGCAAAGAAGTTCGAAAGAGCTTCGAAAAATAGATTAAAAAAGTTCTTGACAAACGAAAAGCTATGTGATAAAATAAATGAGCTGATCCGAGTCGGAACGGCAGAGATCCTTGATAATTAAACAGTGAAACACATCCTCGAAAGTTCTGAATAAGTAATTCAAAACGATCGAAAGATCCTTTAAAACAGTAAAAGGGATAAATTAGCTAGTATGTTGATTTTGAACTTGGAACAAACATTTTATCAGAGAGTTTGATCCTGGCTCAGGATGAACGCTGGCGGCGTGCTTAACACATGCAAGTCGAGCGAAGCAGTTAAGTTGATTTCTTCGGATTGATTCTTAATTGACTGAGCGGCGGACGGGTGAGTAACGCGTGGGTGACCTGCCCCATACCGGGGGATAACAGCTGGAAACGGCTGCTAATACCGCATAAGCGCACAGAGCTGCATGGCTCGGTGTGAAAAACTCCGGTGGTATGGGATGGGCCCGCGTCTGATTAGGCAGTTGGCGGGGTAACGGCCCACCAAACCGACGATCAGTAGCCGGCCTGAGAGGGCGACCGGCCACATTGGGACTGAGACACGGCCCAAACTCCTACGGGAGGCAGCAGTGGGGAATATTGCACAATGGGGGAAACCCTGATGCAGCGACGCCGCGTGAGCGAAGAAGTATTTCGGTATGTAA
>ENA-OQCX01000023-OQCX01000023.1-human-gut-metagenome-genome-assembly--contig:-NODE-23-length-68915-cov-3.012517_pt1 | contig 68915 bp, 94 predicted proteins | sample MGYA00242762_ERZ504587 | MGnify/ENA primary metagenome ERZ504587 (study PRJEB26092, sample SAMD00036337) | human gut metagenome | host: Homo sapiens | study: EMG produced TPA metagenomics assembly of...
AAAGCGGTACGCGAGCTGGGTTCAGAACGTCGTGAGACAGTTCGGTCCCTATCCGGCGTGGGCGTAGGATATCTGAGAGGAGCTGTCCTTAGTACGAGAGGACCGGGATGGACGGGCCGCTGGTGCACCGGTTAGACTGCCAAGTCTATAGCCGGGTAGCCAAGCCCGGAAGGGATAAACGCTGAAGGCATCTAAGCGTGAAGCCCCCCTCAAGATGAGATATCCCATCCGAAAGGAGTAAACCCCCTTGAAGACGACGAGGTTGATAGGGCAGGGGTGGAAGTGTGGTAACACATGGAGCTGACTGCTACTAATAGGGTGAGGGCTTGACCAACAAGCTTGGTTATGATATAATTGCTTAGTCAACATGTATGTGGTTTTGAAGATACGATATATCTTTTAATAGTCCTCCTTAGCTCAGTCGGTAGAGCATGCGGCTGTTAACCGCAGTGTCGTTGGTTCGAGTCCAACAGGGGGAGTTAGCTTTTCGGACCTAGAGCCGATAGCAATAGAATTGGCTCCATGGTCAAGCGGTTAAGACACCGCCCTTTCACGGCGGTAACAGGGGTTCAAATCCCCTTGGAGTCACTTTCCTTTAAGGAAACAATTAAATATGGTGCCATAGCCAAGTGGTAAGGCAAAGGTCTGCAACACCTCTATCCCCGGTTCAAATCCGGGTGGCACCTCTACCAGAGTCCAGAGTTTAATGCTCTGGACTTTTTTGCGTATATAAATATTTTACGGACTTCATCACACAAAAGCGATATGCTATAATCTTCTTATAATGTAACGAGAGAGGGGAAATATAATGCTGGACAGATTTAATAAATTTATAGAGAAATGGATGCTTTTGTTACGCCGTTATGTTTGCTGGTAGGAGTGTGTTTTCCGGATATTGCGAAACATGGCCTTCCATATGTGACATATGTATTTGCATTTATGACATTCACAGGAGCATTGAAGTCCAGGTTCCGGGATGTGGCAAATGTGATCCGTAATCCCGGAAGTTTGATCACGATCATGCTTATGCTTCATATAGCGATCCCGGCAGCGGCCTACGGGATGGGACATCTGCTGTTTCCGAATAATATGAACCTGATCACGGGAATGGTACTGGAGTTTTCGATTCCGACAGCAGTCGCCAGTATGATGTGGGTATCGATCTTTGATGGAAACAGTTCCCTGTCACTTTCACTGGTCGTGATCGACACGGTTCTTGCACCGTTTATCATTCCCTTTACCCTGCATTTTCTGATCGGTTCCAATGTATCAATTGATGTTGGGGGCATGATGAAAGAACTGCTCTATATGGTGGCTTTGCCGGCAGTCGCAGCAATGTGTCTGAACCAACTGAGCCACGGAAAAGTCATGGAAACCTGGCCAAAGAAACTGGCACCTTTTTCCAAGATGGCACTGATGTTTGTCGTGACTTCAAATTCATCTAAAGTAGCACCATATATCCGCCAGATGAATTTACAGCGCGTTGCGGTAGCGGTAGCGATCCTTGTACTGGCGGCAGGCGGTTACTTCCTTGGCTGCTCATCGCCAAACTGACACATCAGGATCAGAAGACGACCATTTCCATGGTATACGGAACCGGCATGCGAAACATCAGTACAGGAGCTGTCCTTGCGGTAGCTTACTTCCCAAGTGAAGTCGTATATCCAGTCATGATCGGAACCCTTTTTCAGCAGATTCTCGCGGCGATTTCAGGAAAAATGCTGACAAAAAACAAATAAAGTGTCTCAGAACCCAACAAAATAAATACGGATAACGTTTTCACAAAATAAACCTCAATAAGCAAAAATACACGAAAAACTGCAAGATTTCAGTTCAAAAACAACTGGATCTTGCAGTTTTTACGTAGAAAAAGACATCGTTTTCTGATCTTATGATTTCTTTCTCGCAGAAAATATGGTTTTATAGTGTCACAGCAAAACACAACACGAAACCATACAGGAAAGAGAGGAAGAGTATTATGAAAAAAAAGACTTTTAGCATTAGGACTCGCGGCAGTTCTTGGAGCAAACATCGCAGGCACATCAGCAGTGTGGGCGGCAGATAAGGTGGAGATCACAAACGTATCCTACGATCCGACCAGAGAATTATATGAGCAGTACAATAAGGTATTTGCAGAGCACTGGAAAGAACAGACAGGACAGGAGGTGGAAGTGACACAGTCTCACGGCGCTCAGGCAAACAGGCACTGGAAGTTGCAATTTCAGAGCAAATAAAAATTTCCCCCGGCAGGACAGCAGGACCGCTGCACCGGGGGAGATTTTTGCCGAAAATAATTTATTTATCCACGATAAACGATCTTTCCATTGCAGATCGTGTAATGGATCTTTCCATAAAGTTCTGCGCCTTTGAATGGGCTGTTGGAGGCTTTGGAGGCAAAGTCTGTAACGGTCCATTTTCATCAGGATCAAAGATCACGAAATCAGCAGGAGCGCCTGCCTGGATACTGCCGCCCGGAAGTTTGTAGAGAGAAGCCGGATTGCAGGTCATTTTTTCCAGAAGCTCTGTCAGAGTGAGATATCCTGGCTTTACAAGGGAAGTGATGCCAAGACCAAGAGAAGTTTCAAGGCCTGTGATACCGCTTGGGGCTTCTGTGAGAGGCCTGGATTTTTCTTCAGTACTGTGTGGAGCGTGGTCGGTGGCGATCAGGTCGATCGTGCCGTCTTTGAGACCCTGAATGATCTCCTGGCGGTCTTTTTCGGTGCGGAGAGGCGGATTCATCTTGGCAAGTGTACCGTGCTCAAGAAGTGCTTCCTCTGTAAGTGTGAAGTGATGCGGGGTTGCCTCTGCGTGGATGTCAGCACCGAGTTTTTTCGCTGTGCGGACAAGCTCTACGGAGTTTCCGGAACTGATATGCTGGATTACGACAGCGGCACCGCTTCGAAGGGCAAGCATACAGTCACGGGCAACCATCACTTCCTCGGCGATCGCAGGTGAACCGACGACACCAAGCCTGGCAGATGTTTCTCCGGCGTTGATTCCGTTATTGGTGATGAATGCTTTGTCTTCTTCGTGTAGACTGATCGGCATATGAAGTTCAGCAGCTTTACACATTGCTTCATAGCAGAAAGTGGCATCGAGAAGCGGGATCCCGTCATCGGTAAATCCGCAGGCACCGGCATCTGCCAGGCATCGAAATTTGTCATTTTTCGTCCGCTTAAGCCGTAGGAGACGGAGGCAGTCTGATAGATATGTATGTTTTCGTCCTGGGCACGTGTAAGGATGTCTTTGAGCGTGCCTACGGAGTCAACAGTAGGTTTGGTGTTTGCCATGCAGATGACGGAGGTAAAACCGCCTTTGCCGCGGCAAGGGAACCGGTATGGATATCTTCTTTGTAAGTAAGTCCCGGGTCACGGAAATGTACATGTGTATCAACAAGTCCCGGTGCGACAGTCAGACCGGAAAGATCAAGAACTTCTTCATTATCTTTGGCAGAAAGATCTTTTCCGAGTTCGACGATCGTTCCGTTCTCAACGCGGATGTCCACAGGTTCGTTGGTTTTTGTAGCAGGATCAATAAGATGACCATTTTTCAAAAGCATAATTTTGCCCTCCTGACGGAAAATATTAAAATCAGTATAGAAGAAACCGGAGAGCTTTGTCAAGTCGACAGAACCTCCGGTTTCGGAATAATTATTAGAAATACTACTTAATTAAAGATCTACAGTATCAATATGCTGTTCTTTGATATTGTGTTTCTTTGCATATCCTGTAAGGATCAGGGTCAGGGCACCGTCGCCTGTTACGTTGCAGGCTGTACCAAAGCTGTCCTGAAGAGCAAAGATAGTAAGCATCAGAGCTGTTCCTGTTTCATTGAAGCCAAGGACACCGGTGATGATACCAAGTGATGCCATAACAGTACCGCCAGGAACACCAGGAGCGCCCAGAGCGAAGATTCCAAGAAGCAGGCAGAACAGGACCATGGTTCCCGGAGACGGGATGGAACCGTAGAGCATCTTGGAGATCGTCATACAGAAGAAAACTTCTGTCAGAACGGAACCGCACAGATGGATGTTGGCAAAAAGCGGAACACCGAACTGCACCATATCTTTACGAAGCGGCTTTGCCTTGCCTGCACACTGTAATGCAACGGCGAGAGTGGCAGCAGAGGACATGGTTCCGACTGCAGTAAGGTATGCAGGACCGTAGTGGCGTACAACTTCCCATGGATTTTCGTGAGAGTATGCACCTGCGAGGACATACAGAAGTGTCATCCAGATAAAGTGGCCGATCAGCACGATGATGATGACTTTGAGGAATACAGGAAGCTGTTTGGTGATAGAACCTTCATATGCCAGTCCGCAGAAAGTCAGTCCGATGAAGAATGGAAGGATCGGAATGATGATCTTTGATACGATGGAAAGGACGATCTTCTGGAATTCATCAAGGAGTCCTGTGATGAGTTTTGCTTTGTTCCAGGTAGCGGCAAGACCAACCATGATGGAGAATACAAGTGCACTCATAACGGACATGATCTGCGGGATAGAAAGTTCAAATACGACTTCCGGAAGCTCTTTCAGTCCTTCTACGTTTGTCACGATAGAAAGATGCGGGATCAGCGTATAGCCGGCTGCAACAGAAAACAGGCTGCGCCGATGGAAGAAACGTAAGCGATCACCAGAGCAACACCAAGCATGCGGGAAGCACTGTTTCCGAGTTTGGTGATGGAAGGTGCGATAAAGCCGATGATGATCAGCGGTACACAGAAGTTGATAAGCTGCCCAAGGACATATTTCAGAGTAACGACAATATTCAGGATTGCCATAGTGACAGAAGAAGAATCTGTACTGCTAAGGATAAGTCCTGCGATAATGCCGAGTACAACGCCTACCAGAAGTTTAAAAGGCAGGCTGGTAAAAAAACTGTTTTTTCATGGATTTGATCCCCCCTGTAAAAGTTTGAATAAATTTCAGCAGTCCTGATCGATATCTGCCTGGTCAATCATGACATTGAGAATTTCCGTATCGGTAGCGCGCATTCCCACACGTCCGATATAGCCCATGCTCTTGATCGTTTCCTCAATATCATCCTTGATGATACCCTCGCCTGGCAGAAAGCTCTTGTTCTGGATGCTGAGCTGGAATGCCATCAGAGCCGCATCGACGGAAGATGCGATCTTGGCAGCGCAGGATGGTTTGGCACCGTCACAGACGATACCGCCTACATTTCCAAGCGTGTTGATGATCGTCAGAGAAACCTGCTGATAAGTTCCGCCGTACATATAGGTGATCCCTGCACCGGCACCGCAGGCAGCACTGACTGCACCGCAGTAAGCGGAAAGACTTCCTATATAATATTTCTGGTGGATGGCGATCAGGTTGCTGACAACGAGAGAACGGCAGAGTTTCTCGTGCGAAACTTCCCATTCGTCGGCAAAGACGATGACAGGAAGTGAAACCGTCATTCCCTGGTTTCCACTTCCGGAGTTGATGACAACCGGCATGGAACAGCCGCCCATACGTGCATCGCTTCCGGCAGCAGCTCTGGCACAGGCTCTCGTGGTGACACCTTTGCCCCATACATGCATCAGTGTCTTGCCGATCTGTGCACCATAGTTGTTGTCAAGCCCCTCCTGTGCGATCGCAGAATTCATTTTGATCTGACGGTCGATGGTCGGCTGGATATCCTCCATTCTGACCTGATCGGCAAAATCCAGGATATCCTTCACTGTAAGAAGAGATTTGTCAACGGTTGCTGTGACAGCAGACTGATAAGGATTGTCAAGGATCACCTCGCCGTCCTTCTCAATCCTTGTGATGTTGGTGTGCTGATGCTCGATCGTGACAGAAGCGGTGTGCTCACCACTGGTAACGATGGCTGTGATAAAAGATTATCAACATCTTCGACCAGGGTACAGGAACAGACTTCTGTGCGATGAGCTTGCGGGTCCTGGCAATATCTTCAGGGGTGACTTCACTGAGTACCTCAAGGGCACGGTCAGCATTACCGCCGACGATACCAAGAACTGCCGCTACATCGATTCCTTTGAGTCCGCCGGAATTGGGAACAGTGACCCCCTTGACATTCTTGATGATGTTGCCACTCAGGTGCATTTCCACATGCTCCGGGAACTCTCCGAGGACCTGCCGGGCTTTTGCCGCTGCATAGGCAATGGCGATCGGTTCTGTACATCCAAGGGCAGGAACAAGCTCCTGTTTCAGGATGTTCAGATAGTTTGCATATAATGCAGAGTCCATAGTTTTTCTCCTTTCCATTGATCACGCGAATGCGTTTGTGCAGATAGTATAGTCTATTTCGACAAATAATACAATGCTTTATGCAAAATAACGACAAAAATAAAACCGAGTTAGTTGGTATTTATTGGAAATAAAAAAATTTTCAAAAAAAGTTTGTGTTTCGACAAAAAAATACTTTACAAGCACAAATTCCTATGTTAAAATACTTAGCTGTGTGATATATTTTCATATCCTTGCTCTCTGTAACAGGCAGAGGGCCTTAAAGACCATAAGGAGGTAAGAAAGCATGAACAAGTACGAATTAGCATTAGTTGTGAGCGCTAAAGTTGAAGACGAAGTTCGCGATGCAGTAGTAGAGAAAGCAAAAGCTTACATCGCTCGTTACAACGGAAACGTCACAGAAGTAGAAGAATGGGGTAAGAAGAAATTAGCTTACGAAATTCAGAAAATGCATGAAGGCTTCTACTATTTCATTCAGTTTGAAGCAGACGCACAGTGTCCGGCAGAAGTAGAAAGACATGTACGTATCATGGACAACGTATTAAGATACTTAGTCGTTCGTAAAGACGCATAATCTTTTTACAGATGGATTTTAGAAAGCACCATTAAGAAACCCGTTCACTCACTAAGAAGAAAGAGGTATTACAATGAACAAAGTAATTTTAATGGGACGCTTAACAAGAGATCCTGAGGTGAGATATTCCGCAGGAGAAAACGCACTGGCAATTGCAAGATACACATTGGCAGTAGACAGAAGATTTCGTCGTGACGGCGAGGCGACCGCTGATTTTATTAGCTGTGTAGTATTCGGACGTGGCGCGGAATTCGCAGAGAAGTACTTCCATCAGGGCATCAGGATCGTAGTGAGCGGTCGTATCCAGACCGGAAGCTACACCAACAGAGAAGGACAGAAGGTTTACACAACAGAAGTTGTTGTTGAGGAGCAGGAATTTGCCGAGAGCAAAGCATTCAGTGACAGCTATGCAGCATCACATCCTCAGCAGAGTGCACCGTCTGCACCATCCATGCCGAATCCTGTTTCAGCATCTGCTGACGGATTTATGAACATTCCGGACGGAATCGACGAAGAACTTCCATTTAATTAAACTGAAAGAAATTATATAAGGAGGAAAACCATCATGGCTTACAATAGAGGCGAAGACGGACTCTCCTATGAAAAGAAGAGGCGGACGCAGAAGAAAAAAAGTTTGTGTATTCTGCGGTAAAGAAAACAATGAGATCGATTACAAGGATGTAGCAAAACTCAGAAAATATGTTTCTGAGAGAGGTAAGATCCTTCCGAGAAGAATCACAGGAACTGTGCAAAACATCAGAGAGCTCTGACTGTTGCTGTTAAGAGAGCACGTCATCTTTCCATGATGCCATACGTTCAGGACTAATTTTTAGTTGAACATCAGGCTGCCATGAATCTGTCGGACAAGCATTTGCATGTGGACCGCAGACGAATGGCAGCTTTTTTTTATTCAATAAAACGCTTATAAAACACGATTATTGACATTCATATGGTAAAATGTATAGAAATCTGCTATAATAGCAGATAGCATCTTGAAAAAATTATAAAAAGAATGGTAAAGAATGTTATGAGTGGAAAATTAAAACTAAAAGGTCATCTGAAGCATCTTGCACGCTGGCCTCTGTATTTGTCTGTTCTGCTGATAGCTTTGAACGTTCTGGTGTATGTGATCAGCATCAAAGCCGGAATAGTGGTTACAATGGGAAACATTCTGTATGTAGGTGCAGCGATCGGGCTGCTCTTTTACCATCGGCCACTGATGTTCAATGATCTGATAGCCTTTGCCAGCCAGTATGAATTTCTGGAAAAAAGGGTTCTGGAGGAGCTTGCTCTTCCATATGCAGTAATGGATATGCAGGGAAGGATGATCTGGTCCAACAAGGTATTCTCACAGATCACCGGCAGGGATCAGTTCTACCGCAAAAATGTCAATACGATTTTTGCAGACATCACAGCAGACAAGCTTCCGACAGAACCTGACAGAGAAATCACAGAGATCAGTACACAGTTTGGAGAGCACATTTACCGTGTATCCATGCAGAGAGTCCTCCTTGGAGAATCCGTGGCACCATCGAAACTTCTGATGGATATCCCGGACAGCACCAGTCTGATCGCCATGTATCTCTATGACGAGACAGAACTTAAGGATTATATTCAGGCGAATGAGGACAACAAACTGGTAGTTGCACTGGCATATCTCGACAACTACGAGGAAGCACTGGAGAGTGTGGAGGATGTAAGACGTTCTCTTTTGATCGCTCTGATCGACAGAAAGATCACCAAATATTTTTCCAACTATGATGGTCTGGTACGTAAGCTGGAGAAGGACAAGTATTTCCTGATCATGAGACAGAGTTCTCTTGAGGCACTCAAGGAGCAGAAGTTCCATATTCTCGAGGAAGTCAAGACCGTAAATATCGGTAATGAGATGAATGTGACCTTAAGTATCGGTGTCGGACTGAATGCCGCTACTTATCTTCAGGATTATGAATATTCCCGTATCGCGATCGAGATGGCACTTGGACGAGGCGGCGATCAGGTCGTGATCAAGAATGGCGACAAGATCACTTACTATGGCGGCAAGGCACAGCAGATGGAGAAGACCACCCGTGTCAAGGCGCGTGTCAAGGCGCAGGCCTCAAGGAGTTTATGAGCACCAAGGAGCGCGTTGTAGTCATGGGACACAAGATCACAGATGTCGATGCACTTGGAGCGGCCATCGGTATCTACCGTGCAGGTAAGACACTTGGCAAACCGGTCCATATCGTAGTGAATGACCCGTCTACATCCATCCGTCCGCTGATGGCAGGATATATGAACAACCCGGACTATGAGCCGTCCATGTTCATCGACCGAAACCAGGCGATGGAGCTTGTAGATGATAATACGGTAGTAGTCGTTGTAGATACCAATAAACCAAGCTATACAGAATGTGAGGAACTTCTCTACATGACCAGGACGATCGTTGTTCTGGATCATCACCGCAGAGGCAATGAGGTCATCCAGAATGCAGTCCTGTCCTATGTAGAGCCGTATGCTTCCTCACCTGTGAGATGGTAGCGGAGATCCTGCAGTATTTTTCAGACGATCTGCGTCTGCGCAACATCGAGCAGACTGTATTTATGCCGGGATCATGATTGACACGAACAACTTATCACAAGAGCCGGAGTGCGTACCTTCGAGGCAGCAGCATTCCTGCGTCGTTCCGGAGCAGATATGACCAGAGTGCGCAAGATGCTCCGTGACAACATTGATTCTTATAAGGCAAGGGCAGAAGCAGTGCGTACTGCTGAGATCTACCGTGGCTGCTTTGCCATCGCGAAATGCCCGAGCAAGGGACTTGAGAGCCCTACTGTTGTCGGTGCACAGGCGGCCAATGAACTTTTGAATATTGCCGGAGTCAAGGCTTCATTTGTACTTACAACATATAACAAAGAAGTTTATGTCAGTGCCCGTGCGATCGATGAAGTCAATGTCCAGGTTATGATGGAGAAACTTGGCGGCGGCGGTCACATCAATATCGCCGGAGCCCAGGTAAAACGTCCGATCGACGAAGTAGAAGATATGTTAAAAGAAATCATTGATGAGTTATATCAGGAGGAAGAAAACAAGAAATGAAAGTAATTTTATTGGAAGATGTCAAATCTCTTGGAAAAAAAGGCGAAATCGTTAATGTCAGTGACGGATATGCAAGAAACATGATCATTCCGAAGAAACTCGGTCTGGAAGCAACTCCGAAGAACCTGAATGATCTGAAACTTCAGAAGCAAATGCAGCCAAGGTAGCACAGGAAAACCTGGAAGCAGCACAGGCTTTTGCCAAAGATCTCGAGACAAAGGAGATCATCCTCACACTGAAAGTAGGAGAGGGCGGAAGAACCTTCGGTTCCGTATCTACCAAGGAAATTTCCGAAGCTGCCAAATCACAGCTTGGTCTGGATATCGACAAAAAGAAACTTCAGCTTCCAAGCCCGATCAGAAACCTGGGCGTTACACAGGTTCCGGTCAAACTTCACCCGAAGGTAACAGGAAGCCTGAAAGTATGGATCAAAGAGCGTAAGTGCCGGGAGAAACTAAATGGAAGAAGCACTGATAAAGCGTATCCTGCCTCACAGTATCGAGGCAGAGCAGTCGGTGATCGGTTCCATGCTTCTTGACCGTGATGCGATCCTCGTGGCATCAGAAATCCTTACCAGCGACGATTTTTATCAGAACCAGTATGGTATCATCTTTGATGCGATGGTGGAGCTCTGTAATGAGGCAAGCCGGTTGATACGATCACACTTCAGAATCGTCTGAAGGAGAAGGATGTTCCACCGGATATCAGCAGTATGGAGTATGTGAGGGAACTTCTCGAAGCAGTTCCGACTTCCGCGAATGTCAAATATTACGCCAATATCGTAAGTGACAAGGCACAACTCCGTAAACTGATTCGTGCGACGGAGGAAGTGGAGAATGCCTGCTATCTTGAGAAGGACAGCACAGAGACGATCATGGAGGAAGCAGAGAAGAAATTATTCAATATCCTCCAGAGAACGGTGGGCGGAGATTACGTCCCGATCCAGCAGGTTGTCCTGAATGCGATCAATAATATCGAGAAAGCATCCAAACTCAAAGGCAGCGTTACAGGAATTCCGACAGGTTTTATCGATCTGGATTACAAGACCTCTGGTATGCATCCGTCAGACCTGGTGCTGATCGCGGCCCGTCCTTCCATGGGAAAGACGGCGTTCGTTCTGAATATCGCACAGTATATGGCGTTCCGCAAGGATGTCACCGTTGCGATCTTCAGTCTGGAAATGTCCAAGGAACAGCTCGTGAACCGTCTGCTGGCGATGGAATCCCATGTAGATTCCCAGAATATGCGTACAGGTAACCTCAAGGATGAGGACTGGACGAAGCTGGTAGAGGGAGCAGATATCATTGGGCGTTCCAACCTGATCATTGACGATACACCGGGGATCAGTATTGCGGAGATGCGTTCCAAATGCAGGAAATATAAGCTCGAGCATAATCTTGGAATCATCATGATCGACTACCTTCAGTTGATGAGTGGAAGTGGCAAGAGTGATTCCAGACAGCAGGAGATCTCTGATATTTCTCGTTCGCTCAAGGCTCTGGCACGAGAGCTGGATGTTCCGGTCATTGCACTGTCACAGTTAAGCCGTGCAGTAGAGCAGCGCCCGGACCACAGACCGATGCTCTCAGACCTTCGAGAATCTGGAGCGATCGAGCAGGATGCCGATGTGGTAATGTTCCTGTACCGAGATGATTACTATCACAAGGACACAGAGAAGAAAGACATTGCCGAAGTCATCATCGCCAAACAGCGAAACGGCCCGATTGGAACCATCGAACTGGTATGGCTGCCAAGATATACGCAGTTTGTAAATATGAAGAAGTAAAATTAAACAGACATAGAGATGAAAGTAGCAATATTTTATCTCTATGTCTGTTTTTTTGTGATTTATCAGGAAATCCTGTGAAGTTCTGTCAAACGGTTTTCGTTGAATTTACCGGGATTCCTGCTTATAATGATAGGTGATGAATTTCATAGGGAGGTGCACCGCCATGGAAACGAGGTATACCGTCAGACAGGCAGTGGAGATGACCGGAGTGAAGTCGTATGTCCTGCGGTACTGGGAAGAAGAACTGGAACTGCGGATTCACCGGAACGAACTTGGTCATCGCTATTACACCGGATATGATATTCAGCTTTTTATGAATATAAAAGAACTGAAGAAGCGTGGACTCCAGCTCCGCGCAATCCGCGAGCTGATCCCGAAACTTGCCCGGACAGCACCAGGCTCCACAGAAAGCCGAACGAAACTCCTGGAAGGAGAGATGGTGGAAATACCGCCGGACAAAGAAGAAGTTGTGACAGAAGAGATCATAGAAGATCCACATAAGGACAATGATGAGAAGATCCTGGAATTCCAGACGATCCTCGAGCGTCTGATCGCGCAGGAACTGAAGCTTCAGAATGAAAGCGAAGATGAAGAGAGATGCCGCTCTCTGGATCTTGCAATCCGCAGACAGCAGATGGCAAGGAAAGAAGCCGCGGCAACTGTTGAAAAAAGACAAAAAAAGAAGCTGTAGCATAATTGCTACAGCTTCTCTCAATTCTGTCTGTATGAAGCTTATTCAGCTGGGTGAATAGCTTCGGTTGGACAGGCATCTGCACATGTTCCGCAGTCAAGACATGCATCAGCATCAATCTCGAAATGCTCTGCGCCCTCAGAAATAGCCTCTGCTGGGCATTCTGCTGCACATGTTCCGCAGCTTACACAATCGTCAGAAATTACGTATGCCATAATGATATCCTCCTTTATATCTTTCGTACCCTTTACAGGTATCCATAAGGCTATTCTAATATATATCCGGCAAGAATACAAGTATTAATTTATAAACAAATTTTTATAAATTATGTACAGTTTTTTTGATGTCGGGCGTTGCGTACTGGTGGGTTTTATATTATAATGAAATCTATCACTGGGAATACGGATTTCGGTCTCATCCCTGAGAAAAGGAGGAAAATATAATGGCAAAGGTTACAAAAGATATGCTGATCGGCCAGTTAATCACTTTAGATCCGAATATTGCACCGATTCTTATGAGAGCAGGAATGCACTGCCTTGGATGCCCGTCTTCACAGATGGAATCTCTGGAAGAAGCAGCTATGGTTCATGGAATGGACGCTGATGTTCTGGTTCAGCAGATCAACGATTTTCTTGAGAACAACTAATTAATACCAAAATAAAAGACTGGCAGAGATGCCAGTCTTTTTAAGTCATGGTTAAAGCTGTATTAATTGTTGCAGAACATTGGTGGAGATCAGTTCTCCATGCTCGATCAGGTGAGCCTCGCCGGCAGGTGTGCAGGCGCGTCCCTTGCCATATTCAGAAAGAATATTGCAGACCTTGTTGAATTCCTGTGCTGTGTGAGAAGACTGGTGAATGATAAGCTGATAGCTGCCATTGCCAGGGATCTTGTATAAGCTGTTCTCGCCGGTAAAGAATCCATTCAGTCCATGAGATGCTGCGATTACATCATCCAGATGAGTGAATGTATACTGACGGATCAGATTTACAGCGGAAGATTCGCCGGAATCGGAAGAATCTTCTGTTTCCTGAGACTCTGAGGCCTGTGAAGATTTGCCCTTGAGCTTGGATTCGCAGATCTTCTGGAAGATATCAATGATACTGTCCGCTCCGTCAAGCTGAAGCGGTTCCGCCTGGGTATTCTCTTTATATGGAGAAAATTTGGAAAAGCGGGTATCTAATTCTTCCGGGTCTTCGACTTTGGTAATGATGAGGATAATGCTGTCAAGATTTACAGGAATCGCCTCGATCATCAGCGGAATGTTGTCCGCCTCAAAACCAAACTCTATCTGAGCCTGCTGCATCATATCGCGAAAAAGTTTCTTGGCTTTCTCTGAGCCGTTAAGCCAGTTCACGTAAATTTACCTGATGCATTTCCAGATCTTCTCGTGTTAAGGTACAACGAATCTGATTGTCGTTGATTTTCTCTAATTTCATTTCATCACATCCTATTCTTCGGATCCTGTTGTATTATATGAATATATATAGAAATCAGGATATAGTCCATGACTTATATGGTTACTGTTCACTACGTTCACAGTAACTTGGTCAAAATCCATTCCAAATCACCTTCGGTGATGGGATTTTGCCCTGTATGTCTCGGGATTTTGCCATATTCATGGCAAAACACCTCGCGGGATACTACCTGTTCACAGTAACCTTGTGTATATTATATACCACAACCATAGCGAATGTAAAGAAATTAGAATTACCTATTTCTAAAATATTTGGAAATAAAGCGGGAATTTTTCGTCAAATAGAGAAAAGTCCTTGCAAGCACAGAATAAATCTGTATAATAAAGGATAAGAAAAAATACAGATTCTGTGATTGGACAACTGAAGACGTAACATCTAACTTACATAGTAACCATCATTTTCTTATTTCTACAAACAAGTCATTGCCATCATTTACATGTCATGCAGCGTTCAGGCTGCGGCAGATGCAATTTCCATGAGATTAAATTCAATTATAGAGGCTTATTTTTTCTTGCAGGTGTTTTCTAAAATCTTATTCCGAGAGAAAGGAGGAAAGACCAGCGAAAATATGTCACATGCAAAGTGCAGCAGGAAATCCATGAAGCCTCTCAGAGAAGAACTGAAGCTCTATCAGAAGAGCGGGATACAGCTTTTTATGGATGGAGAGCCAAGTACGCCCAAAGATATTGCGAAAGCCTGTTTGATCGCAGAGGGCGGAGGCTACATGAGAGATTACACCGAAGATGAATCGGGCAGGATCGCGAGAGTTGATTTTGACCGGATCAGTGAAGCTCCCCGTAAGAAATACCGATACAGATAAACACCGGAGTGCAGATCCTGCGGAAATACATAAGAGCAGGCAGGGGGATCTCCCGGAGAAAAAGGTTTCCTCCGTATACTTGACCATTTGGGAAAATCCTCCTGCAAAAGTGAAAAAACTATAAAAACTCCTAAAATATATAAATAAACAATACATTCAAAACAAAACATGATATAATAATACAGAATCTTTACAAAAAAACAGGATTTCATACATTTTGAACCGAAAGAGAGGAACGAATGAAAAAGTCAAACGATAATAACAGAGCCGGCGTAAGCAGCTTAAACTCAGGATCACCATTGTTATTCTGATCTTTTTGCTGGCAGCGATCGGACTGGGTGTACACGTTGTTCAGAATTATATCCCATCCAGGAGCATATGAGTCTGACAGAGTACTATGGTCAGCCGTCAGACGGTGAGATGGTTGTTGTACTTGGTACAGATATCATGGAAGAGCGGGCTCTGAAATCAGGAGATCAGATCTATCTGCCTCAGACTATGGTAAGCACCTATCTGAATCAGAGATATTACTGGGACAGCGCTAACCAGCAGATTCTGTATGCAACACCGTCAGCACTTGAGAATTATCCGGCATCAGAATCAGGAGACGGGGATGTCTGGCTTAAGGATGGGACCGTTTATCTGAATCTCGCACTGGTACAGAAATACACAGATCTCGATACTTATACTTACGAAGATCCATCCAGGATCGTGATACAGCATGAATTTACAGGAATCAATACAGCAACTGTCCAGAAGGACACAAGTGTCCGTTATCGTGGAGGTATCAAATCACCGATACTTACAGACGTAAGCAAGGGCGATACCCTGATCTATATGCAGGCACTGGAGGACTGGGTACAGGTTTCTACCCTGAACGGCTATATCGGATATGTACAGAAGAAGGTTCTTTCCGATATGGAGACGACTGATTTCGAGAGAAGTTTTGAGAAAGAAGATTATACCTATCTCACCATGGATGACAAGGTCAATATGACCTGGCACCAGATCACCAACACGGATGCAAATGCTTATTTCGCGGATATGACAGCGAATGTCAGCGGTCTGAATGTGATCTCTCCGACCTGGTTTTATATTCAGGATACTTCAGGCAACCTTGGGGATCTTTCTTCCGCAGATTATGTGACACAGGCACATCAGAAGGGCTATAAGGTATGGGGCTTGGTGGATAACTTTACAGCAGATGTGAGTACGACAGAGACTCTGTCACAGCTTGCTTCCAGACAGAATATCATTAAGCATCTGGTGCAGACAGCAGCCAATATCGGAATGGACGGCATCAATGTCGATTTTGAATCGCTCAGTGAAGATGCGGGTCCGCATTTCCTGGAATTCCTGAGAGAACTTTCGATCGAATGCCATAAGAACAATCTCGTTCTTTCCGTAGATAATCCGGTTCCAGAGGATTTTACAAGCCATTATGACAGGAGAGAGCAGGGACTGGTTGTAGATTATGTCGTGATTATGGGATATGATGAACATTATGTCGGTTCCGATGCAGGTTCTGTTGCGTCCCTTCCGTGGTAGAACAGGGCGTAGAGGATACGCTGGCAGAAGTTCCGGCGCAGAGGACCATTCTTGCGATCCCATTCTACACCAGACTGTGGAAGACAACAGGCGGCGCTGTGACAAGCGAGGCGATCGGTATGACAGAGGCCCAGAATGTCCTTACAGAGAATAAGGTAGAGACTGTATGGGATGGAAGTATAAGCCAGAATTACGGGGAATACGAGAAGGACGGCTCTACATACCAGATCTGGATGGAGGATGCACAGTCGATCGCAGAGAAAGTCAAGCTGATCCCGAAATACGATCTTGCCGGAGTTGCACAGTGGAGACTGGGATTCGAGAGTAATGATATATGGAGCACGATCAGTGAGAATCTTCAGAGCGCTTCCTAAATAAGAAATTTTCTATATGATAATAGAATGAGAGCATAATAAAAAACACACTTTGCAGGGGATGCAGAGTGTGTTTTTTGTTAATTATATAAATGGGAAAATAAAAAAAGTTCCATAAATGGAAGGAGGCCGGTACTTTCGTACCGGCGCGTATGAAAAAGAAAAATATTTTATAGAAAGCATATCGCCTTCTATGGCTAATACTATACCCTATAAATGTGAAGAAAGTGTGATGAACTTTTGAAGAAAACGTGAAGAAAACATAAAATTTAACGTGCTTTATACAGCGTTTTTACGTGAAAAAAGCAAAAAAAAATTCCCTGCCGCTTAAATGTAAGGGCAAGGAAGGGATTACTGCATCAGAATTTTTTCCAGGTTCCTTTGAAGAAGAGCAGGAGAAGCGGGAAGATCTCCAGACGTCCTGCAAGCATATCAAAGATAAGGACACATTTGGACAGATAGGAAAAAGAACTGAAATTTCCCATCGGACCAACGATCTCAAATCCCGGACCAATGTTGTTGAGTGTAGCTGTTACCGCCATGAAGTTTGTGATCAGATCAAAATTATCGATCGCGATCAGCAGAACAGATGCGGCGAAGATCATAAGATACAGACTGATATAAATATTGGTGGATCTCAGGATATCATGGGTGATGACCTTGTCATCCATCTTGATCTTCTTGACTGCATTCGGATGAAGGTAAAGCTGGAATTCTTTCTTGGCAGCTTTACACAGGATCAGAATACGGGAAACCTTGAGTCCACCGCCTGTACTTCCGGCACAGGCTCCGACAAACATCAGAAGGACCAGAACCGTCTTGGACAGAGCAGGCCATTGGTTGAAGTCGGTGCTCGAAAAACCGGTCGTTGTGATAATGGAACCTACCTGGAATGCAGCCTGCTGGAATGCAGTCAGGAGGTTGCGGAACAGGTGGGCTGTATTCAGGGCGATGATCACGATCGCTACAGCGATGATCCCGAAGTAATAACGAACCTCCTCATATTTGAATGCCTGGCGGAATTTCTTGGTCAGGATCAGATAGTATGCGGAGAAGTTGACACCAAACAGGATCATAAAGATCGTAGTAACAACCTGGCAGTAAGTGCTGTAGCTTCCAAGACTGTCATTGACAATACCGAATCCACCGGTTCCGGCAGTACCAAAGGTAATGCACAGAGAATCAAAAAGCGGAACCCTGCCAATCAGAAGCAGAGCCAACTGGATCAGTGTCATTCCAAAGTAGATCGTATAAAGGATCTTTGCAGTGGACTGTACCTTCGGGACAAGTTTGCTGACGGAAGGCCCCGGCTCTCTGCTTTCATAAGGTTCATATGATAACCTCCGGCAAGCGGAAGAAGAGAAAGCAGGAACACGAGGACGCCCATACCGCCGATCCAATGAGTGAAACTTCTCCAGATCAAAATACAATGAGGGAGGACTTCCACATCTGAAAGGATACTGGAACCGGTCGTTGTAAATCCGGAAACAGTCTCAAACAGTGCATCGATCGGATGTGGATACATCCGCTGACAACAAACGGGATCGAACCAAAAATACATAAGGCAAGCCAGCTCAGTGCAACGGCAACGCAGCCATCCTTGATATAAAAGACCTTGTTTTTGGGTTTCTTGCGGGTAAGCGGAACGCCAACGACAAGGCACACCAGCATGACAAGCAAAAAGGCTGAAAAATCCTTTTCACGATAGATCCCTGCCGTAAGAAGAGGCAGCATCATAAAGGCCGCCTGAAAATTACATACCCAGCCTACAATATAGGCGATAATACGAAAATTCATAATACCACCCCGTTCTATGCAAGAATATCGCGGATGTCGCGAAGTCCCTTGCTGGTGGTTACGATGACAACATTATCCCCGATCTGAAGCGTATCCTGGCCTCGTGGAATACGGACAGTACCCTTGCGGGTAAGACAGCAGACCAGAAGATTGCTCTTGAGGTTCAGCTCGGCAAGCGGAATACCGACAACAGGAGAGTTGTCACGGATGATGAACTCCAGAGCCTCTGCCTGGTTGTCCAGGACGTGATACAGAGTCTCTACATTACTTCCAATCGTATTCTGCATGGCGCGGACATAACGGAGAATGGAATCCGAAGTGATATATTTCGGATAGATCACACTTCCGAGATCCAGGTCGTCAATAACATCCTTGTACGGCAGGCGGTTGACCTTGGCAACCAGCTTGGCGTTGGTAAGTTTCTTGGCAGAAAGTGACAGGAAGATGTTTTCCTCGTCCATATTGGTGAGGGTTACAAATGATTCGACAGTTGCAAGCCCCTCCTCCATAAGAAGAGAACGCTCAGTTCCGTCTCCGCAGATGATCGTTGCCTCCGGGAGCATGTCACTTAATTCCTCGCAGCGTTCCTTATCCTTCTCGATGATCTTGACATTGATCTTGAGATCGGACAAAGTTTTGGCAAGGTAATAAGAAATAGTACCTCCTCCGATGATCAGTGTATTTCTGACCTGATGGGTCTTGAGACCGATCTTCTTGAAGAAAGTAGCGGTATTCTTAGGGGCAGCGATAATGGAAACAAAATCTCCATTATGAACAAGATGATCACCACCTGGGATCGTCAGGGTATCTTTGCTCTCGATCGCGGCAAAAAGAATGTCGCAGCGGTATTTGTCTGTGATCTGAGAAACAGACATGCCATCCAGTCCAAATTCAGGCAGGACCTTGAATTTGAGAAGTTCTACACGGCCTTTGGAAAAAGGATCGATCTTGATCGCGGCCGGAAAACGGAGCAGACGGGAGATTTCCCGTGCAGCAGCCAGTTCAGGATTCATGATCATGGAAAGTCCCAGACGTTCCTTGATGAACCCGATCTCCTTGCTGTAGATCGGATTTCTTACACGCGCGATCGTCTGACAATGACCGGTCTTCTGTGCGATAAGGCAGCAGAGAAGGTTCAGTTCATCAGAAGCGGTGACAGCGATCAGGATATCGGCAGTCTGAACACCGGCTCCATAAGAGTATTGATACTTGCGCCGTTTCCAACAATTCCCATAGCGTCGATATCTTCTGTGAGATCGTTGATAACATCGGCATCCATATCGATCAGAGTCAGGTCAGTTTCTTCTTCCTGAAGCTGTTCTGCAAGAGTGCGTCCAACTTTGCCGCACCCGACAATTATGATATGCATGATTTCCTCCAGTAATAAAAAATAATTATTATAAGCCAATCTATTATATCACTCTACATAAGGTTTTTAAATAGAGAAAATGTAAATTTCATGGTATACTGGCTGCAGAAGCCGCTGTGAACAGCAGCTTACAGAAGTTAATGAGAAAAATGTTATAGTATGGAAAAAAGAGAGGAAGTGACGGACAATGGATACACTGAGTGAAACCGCGGATAAAGTCGATCAGAGTCTCCAGAATATGGGGATTGACGGAACTTCCGTGAAGCAGAGCATCAGGGACTTTCTGAATTTCAAGGAATATCTGGCAGAGCAGCTGCCTGCATTTACCGGATTCTGTATCAAGGTAGTTCTGTCGATCATTGTATTTTTTGTAGGCCGCAAGATCATATGCTGGATCGTGAGCATTATGAGGCGTTCTATGGAGCGTGCCAATGTGGATGCTGGAGTTGTCCAGTTTATCTCATCGGCGGGCAAGGCTATTTTGTATACACTGTTGATCTTTAATATTGCGATCAGCCTGGGAGTCAAGGATCTTCTGTTGCAGCACTTCTCGGAACTGCCGGTGTTACGGTAGGTCTTGCACTGCAGGGCGGTCTTGCGAACCTGGCAGGTGGTGTACTGCTTCTGATGTTCAAGCCTTTTGTTGTGGGGGATTATATCATTCAGGGCCAGGCAAATGGCTGTGAAGGTACTGTTTCCAAAATCGAGATCTGTTATACCACACTTTTGAGTATTGACAACAAGAAGATCGTAGTACCGAACGGAACTCTGTCAAACAGCACGATCATCAATGTGACAGCAAAAGAAAACCGTAAGCTTGAGATCAAAGTAGGAATCTCCTACGAAGCCGACATCCGCAAAGCAAAAAAAATTCTTGAGGATATCCTGAAGGCAGACCCGGACACCAAGAGCGACAATGCAGAGATGGTGGTTTTTGTAGATGAACTGGGAGAGAGTGCGGTCATCATGGGACTTCGTGTCTGGGTACCGACAGAAGCGTACTGGGCAACGAAGTGGAGACTGAACCAGCGGATCAAGGAAGAATTTGACGCAAACGGAATCGCGATCCCATACAACCAGCTGGAGGTTTACGTACATCCACGCAAATAGCTGTTTATGAGAAAACGTAAACTGGAAATAAATAATAGGTTGACAATCTGAACTTTCCTGTGGTAAAGTAATGCACAGAAATTACAGAAGCTGTGAAAACAGTTGTTTATCAGTTACTGTGAACAGTAACGTTTATCACGAGGAGGACAAGATGAGTACGGTGGCAGTTCAAAGAAGCAAAACATATGATATTGTTTACATTGCAGTGTTTGCAGTGATCATGCAATCTGTTCCTGGATTTCCATTCCGGCAGCAGTACCGTTTACATTACAGACATTTGGTGTTTTTATCGCAGCAGGTGTTCTGGGAGGCAAGAGAGGAACTTTATCTGTTCTGGTATTTATCCTGCTCGGTGCAGTAGGAATCCCGGTATTCGCAAACTTTTCCGGTGGGATCGGAGTCCTGGTGGGACCTACAGGCGGATATATCATCGGATTTTTATTTTCCGCACTTGTGATGTGGGCGATGGAGAAACTTCCTGGTAAGAAATCCATTATGCAGATCGTGTCCATGGTCGTAGGACTGGTCGTATGCTATGCATTCGGAACCGCCTGGTTCATGGTAGTCTATGGCAAAGCAAACGGACCGGTAGGACTTGTAACAGCCCTTGGATGGTGTGTATTTCCGTTCATCATCCCGGATCTTATCAAGATCGCACTTGCCTATGTGCTTTCCCGAAAACTGCGTAAATACGTAGCATAAAAAATAAAACAAATACAGCCGGAGCGTATCGGATGATATGTTCCGGCTGTTTCTTATATGGTAATGAAGCGTTTATTTGTTAAGAGGTGTACGTTCTGCAAAGATAAATACGATCACGGCACCGAAGAGTGCAGAGACTGTTGCGAACAGAAGCATGGAACTGACTCTCGCGAAGTCAATAAGCGCACCTCCGAGGAAGGAACCGATCACGCTTCCAAGTGTATAGGTCATCGTGAAATACGCCTGTCCTTTGATGGCATCTTCCGGTTCCATGATGGCGTTACGTAGTAGACAGAAGCCGCAGTCAGAAGTCCCCAGCCGAGCATCTGGAAAACCTGAACTCCATAATACATGGAAATTCCGGGAGCAAGGAAAGTCCCCAGCGCCTTCAGCACAAAGAAGATCCCCGCGAAACGGACCAGGAGGTCACAGCGGATCTTTTTGATGATATATCCAAAGAGAAACAGCGTAGGAAGTTCGCACATTGCTGCGATCGCGGATGCAGTACCCATTTCTGCACTTCCTCCGCCTTTACCCTGTGCGATCTGGAAATTGAAGTTATTCAGGAGCACATGACTGAGGTAGATAAAAATACAGCCAATCAGTACCAGTGAAAAACGTCTGTATTTCCGGAAAAACAGAAGAGGGTTTGCCAGGCTTTTGCTGTCGGATGATGTCTGGGCAGATTTCTGTGTCTTGACGAAAGGAAAGATGATCAGGCAGCCAAGTGACAGGACGGTGATGATCGTCACGGAAGCTGGGATGGAAAGCACGCCGGCTTTGACGGTGATGATCCCGAGTACATAGCAGATGACTGCATAGGCGACAGAGCCCATTCCACGCGCAAGTCCGAAGTTCAGCTTCTGACCCTGGTTGATGCTCTCCATGCCGAGCGCGTTGATGAAAGGAGTCATAAGCTGCAGCAGTGCGATGCTGATCCCGTAGAGAAGTCCGGTCAGGATAAGCGTTCTGGAAAAAAACAGCCCGATTCCGAGAAGCAGCTGGATGACATAGAGAATCTGGATGATCTTTTTGAGGGATGGGCTGTCCGGGCGGTCTGCGTAACCCGCGAGCACAGGCTGCAAAAGTGCAGACATAATGCCGGCAACAGCGGCGATGATGCCGATCTGAGTATTGGAAAATCCCCCTCCCAAAAGGAAAAATCCGGAAAAACTCATGATCGCAGCGAAATACATCCAGTACAGAGCCTGGATACAGGAATAAGATCCCGTGAGGTTTTTGCTTTTGGCAGATGACATGATAAAATCTCCTTATGTATGAATAATTATTTCTATTATACAACAACAGAGAACAAAAAGCTTGCCAAAAAGCGGTCATTATTTTATGATTAATAGCAGAAAACAAAGACAGATCAGGAGGAATTCATATTATGAAGAAAAAAATAGACGTATATGAACATATGGGAGAAATCCTCAAAGGAGTGAAATCTGGTGTCCTGGTAACAGGCAAGGCAGATGACAGAGTAAACTCCATGACAATTTCCTGGGGAATGGTTGGTATCGAATGGGCGAAACCTGTATTCGTAACCTTCATCAGAGAAAGCCGCTTCACCAGAAGCCTCATCGAGAAAAACGGCGAATTCACCGTTAACATCCCGGTAGACGACAGCGCAAAGAAAATCCTTACATTCTGCGGCTCCAAATCAGGAAGAGATGTGGACAAAGCCAAAGAACTCGGTCTTACTTACGAAGAACCGGAAACCATTTCCGTACCTGGAATCAAGGAACTTCCGCTGACTCTGGAATGCAGAGTAGTCTACAAACAGACCCAGGACATCAGCGCAATGACCAAAGAAGACCAGGGAAAATTCTATCCACAGAATGTAGACAGCACATTTACCGGCTCCAACAGAGATACCCATGTGGCATATTATGGTGAGATCGTAAATGCGTATATTATTGAAGAATAATAAAGATAATCTCAGATTACACAGATTGGCTCCCCGCATGAAAACGGGGAGCCGTTATTTTTTGTCCGGGAATATTCAGGACTTCTGGCAGGCGGTTTTGCAGGAAGCTGTGCATGGATTGTCGAAACTTGGATTAAAAGCATAGAAGTTTTTGGCATCCAGTTCTTCTTGAATACTTCGGAGAGCTTCACCAAACCGCTGGAAATGAACGATCTCCCTTGCACGCAGGAATTTGATCGGGTCGCAATCTCCGGAATATCACGTACTACCCGGAGGATATTGTCGTAAGTCGAGCGGCTTTCTGTTCGGCAGCGAGGTTTTCAAACAGATCCGTGATCGGATCCCCTTTACTCTGGAATTCGCATGCATTAAACGGAACACCGCCCGCCGCCTGCGGCCATACCCCTACCGTGTGGTCAATATAGTACGGTCCGAAACCGCTCTTTTCAATTTCTTCCATTGAGAGGTCTCGTGTAAGCTGATGGACGATAGTGGAGACCATCTCGAGGTGTGCGAGTTCCTCCGTGCCGATATCATTTAAAACGGCGGCAGCATGCGGTTCGGCATGGTAAATCTCTGGGAGAGATAGCGGAGAGATGCGCCAATTTCCCCGTCGGGACCGCCATATTGACTTAGGATATACTGCGCGATCTTCGCATTGGGTGTCTTGATATTTACCGGATACTGCAATCTTTTTTCATAATTCCACATAGACTATCTGCACCCTCCTTCCTGCTCCCACGGGAATGGCTGTTCCATCCATTTCCAGGTGCTGCCGTCTGTTTCCAGAGCATCATCAACGGTCAGAGGTCCGTAGCACTGGGCGTATTCTTTCATCAGTTTCCTGCGCTCGGCAGCACATTCCTGATAAAAAGCAAGCGCTTCCTGGCAGCAGGGGTGCGTGTCGAGGTAGAGAAGGATATCGTTGACAGCAAAACTGACTTCATTGATCCGCTGAAGGAGTTTTTCTTTCGGAGTACACTGATTCGGACACATCATCGTCTGCCACCTCGCTTTCCGCAGAATGGTTTGCAAAGCTCAGGAAAAACAGTTCCGACATTTAAAGCATACCCAGTCGAAGTTGTCGAAAACTTCTGACAGGGTACATATGCCATTGCAATCTGCATTTCGTCAATGTGTGTATACATTTCAGAATCTCTGGAAGAGGCAGAAGGCATGCGGCAGGATGGGCATGGTGCGGACGGTGTTCTCTGGTTTCGCGGTGATGGACGGCAGGAACATGGCTGGTTCCCCATCATTTCACGTGCCATACCGCAGGTTGCATTATATGGGCGGCCACAGGGCCGGGATGTCTGGTAGATTTCCATAAACAAGTCCTTTCAGAAGAGCTCTTTATATTTTATGTGAGCAAAAAAGAATGGTGCATACATAACATTCCTTGTCATTTACACTTTACTCTGGTAAAATAAAACCGAAAAAAATCCCCGCCAGTAGAAGCAGGGACAAAAAAGACAGACAGGGAGAGAAAGATAAATGGAATACTGGGATATCTACGATGAAAATAAACAGCCGACAGGCGCACAATGAAGAGAAACGACTGGTGTCTGAAAGACGGAGAGTATCATCTGACCGTGCTTGGTGTTGTTGCAAGACCGAACGGCACATTCCTGATCACCAAACGAGTTATGACAAAAGCCTGGGCTCCGGGCTGGTGGGAAGTTTCCGGCGGCGCGGCACAGGCAGGAGAGGATTCCTATGAGGCAGTGCTCCGTGAAGTAAAAGAAGAAACCGGTCTGGATGCAAGAAACGCAGAAGGCGGTTATCTTTTTACTTATAAGAGAGAAAATCCGGGCGAGGGCGATAACTACTTTGTAGACGTTTACCGCTTTGTCATGGACATTGATGAGAAAGACCTGACACTGCAGACGGAGGAGACAGACGGACACATGTTTGCAACTCTGGAACAGATCCAGGCATTTGCAGCAGAAGGCAAATTCCTCCATTACGACAGCATCCGCAAAGCCTTCGAGATGTAGGAGGCTGCCATGGAATTTGCAGTATTAGGGCTGTTTTGCGGCATCCTTATTCTGTGTATTGTATGTAATGTTTCTATTATATATGCATTACTGGCAGGTTTCGTGATCTTTGGCTGTTATGCAAAGAAAAAAGGATTTTCAGTAAAAGAGATCCTGCATATGGCGGGCGAGGGAATCTGGAAGGTCAGAAACATCCTGATCACCTTTATGCTGATCGGAATGCTGACCGCACTCTGGAGACAGGCAGGAACGATCCCGGTGATCATCTGCTATACGATCCATTTTATAAAACCATCGGTCTTTCTTCTGATGGTATTTCTTTTGAACTCGCTGGTTTCGGTGCTGACCGGAACTTCGTTTGGGACAGCGGCAACAGTAGGCGTTGTCTGTGCGACGATGGGCTCTGTCCTTTCGGTATCTCCGTGGCTCTGCGGCGGTGCGATCCTTTCGGGAATCTTTTTGGTGATCGCTGTTCACCGGTCTCGACCAGCGCCCTTCTTGTGTCAGAACTGACAGAGACCAGCATTTACAGGAACATCAGAAATATGCTCCGCAGTGCACTGATCCCCTTTGTACTGGTCTGCATCCTGTATACAATGATCGGAATGAAGACTTCCCATACACAGGAACTGCCGGATCTTACCGGAGTTTTTCATCAGGAATTTCGGATCGTCTGGTGGACACTTCTGCCGGCACTGGTGATCCTGGCTTTGTCCGTGGCGCAGCTCGGAGTCAAAATCTCTATGCTTGCAAGCATTGCCGTGGCACTTGTCTTATGCGTCTGGATACAGGGGATGCCGCTTATGGAACTCCCGCACATCCTTATCTTTGGCTTTCACAGCGAAAATGCAGAGATCGCTTCCATGCTGGATGGAGGAGGGATCGTTTCCATGCTGAGGGTCGGTGCGATCGTGTGTCTTTCCTCATCCTATTCAGGGATTTTTGAGAAAACGGGGATCCTCGACGGGATCCAGGCGACCGTAGAAACTCTGGCACAAAAAACATTTCCGTTTCTTGCGATCCTGCTCACATCAGCAGCAGCCAGCGCGATCGCCTGCAACCAGACACTTGCGATCATGCTGACACAGCAGCTCTGCGCCAGAACAGAACGAGACAAAGAAAGGTTTGCGAATGACCTGGAGGACAGTGTCGTGATCCTTGCACCAATGATCCCATGGTCGATCGCGGGGGCAGTTCCGCTTACGGCAGTCGGTGCACCACAGAGCAGTATTTTATTCGCGTTTTTCCTGTATCTGCTGCCGCTTTGCAGGGTATTGGATGGAATTCGGAAGAAAGGATAAGAAAAATGAAATTTACAAGAGAACAGATAGACAAAGCAGCTGAAAACTTTTATGCATTACGGATCGAAGCTGGCTGAAAGAAGACGAAACACTTCTTTCTGTCTGCGAAAAGGTGATCCAGAACGGGGCAACCTTCCTTCAGCTCCGAGAAAAAGAACTGGGTGCAGAGGAGACAAGAAAAGAAGCCATAGAACTTCAGAAACTCTGCCACAGATACAATATCCCCTTTGTGGTGAATGACAGTGTGGAAATCGCGCTGGAAATGGACGCGGACGGTGTACATGTCGGTCAGTCAGACATTAAGGAAAGAGACATCCGTGCCATGATAGGACCGGACAAAATTCTCGGGATGACAGCCAAGACTGTTGAACAGGCGATCGCAGCCGAAAAAGCCGGAGCAGATACATCGGAACAGGGGCGGTTTTTGGCAGCACAACAAAGAAAGATGCCAAATATCTTTCCATGGAAGACCTGAAGAAGATCGCAGCCTCTGTCAGCATCCCGGTTGTGGCGATCGGTGGGATCAACAGCGAAAATGTCTCACAGCTTGAGGGCAGCGGAGTCAACGGCGCAGCGGTGATCTCAGGGATCTTTGCCACAGAAGATCCGGCGGCAAAAACAGCACAGATGAGCAGGCTGACCGATATATTTTGTTAAAAATAGCCCAAATGTATTGTAATTTGTCAAAAAATATGATACTGTATAGAAAATTGAATAAAGAAGATAACAGGTGCCGAGGGCATTGTTCATGAGGTTAAAAGGGAAACAGGTGAGAAACCTGTACGATCTCGTCACTGTAAGCACGGAGTACGGTTCTGTATGCATTAAGCATGATCACTGGGAAACTGGGAAGATAGAACCATATGTTGAGCGGCAAGTCAGGAAACCTGCCTGTTGTCTGGTACGGGAATATAGGATTCCAGATCACGAGTAATTGGTCGTACCGTTTTTTGATAGACCACTTACCCCTTTTTTGAGGGCTTTTTTTGTGTACAGGATTCTGTTCAGTTTTCGTACTGTAATGTCAAAGGAGGACAAAAACATGAAAAACAAAACTGTAAAAGCACTTGCAACACTGTTAGCGATCACAACTGTATCTATGATGGGTACAGCAGGAGTTATGGCTTCTGACAACACAGCAGAGGACACTGCAACAGAGGCAGCAGCAGATGACGCAGAAGCAGCAGATGATGCAGAAGCAGCAGATGACGCAGAAGCAGCAGATGACGTTGCACTACTGAGCGACAAGACAGAGGACACTGCAACAGAGGAAGCAGCAGATGACGCAGAAGCAGCAGACGATACAGCAGAGGCATCTGATGATGACCAGGCAGCAGCAGACAAAGTTGCAGCACTGATCGACAAGATCTACGTTCAGGAAAGAAACGACACAACAGATGAGGACTGTAAGGCAGCCAAAGAAGCATGGGATGCTCTGACAGACGCACAGAAAGACTGGTAGAAGGTGAAGAAGCAAGCCCGGAATATTTCGGACGTGACACAGGCGATGCTTCCAAGGATGACCCACGCAACCAGGATGAGATCGGTGAGAACGAACTTCTTGTTGTAAGCTTTGGTACTTCCTTCAACGACAGCCGTGCACAGGATATCAAAGGAATCGAAGATGCTCTGGCAGCAGCTTATCCGGACTGGTCCGTAAGACGTGCTTTCACAGCACAGATCATCATCAACCATGTAGAGGCAAGAGATGATGAAGCAATCGACAACATGGATCAGGCTCTTGACCGTGCAGTAGCAAACGGAGTTAAGAACTTGTTGTTCAGCCTACACATCTGATGCATGGTGCTGAGTACGATGAGATGGTAGAAGTAATCGACAACTACAGAGATAAATTCGAATCTGTAGCAATCGCAGAGCCAATGTTGGTGAAGTTGGTGATGACGCTACTGTGATCAACGACGACAAGAAAGCAGTTGCACAGGCTATCACAGATGAAGCTTGCAAGGTAGCAGGATATGACAGCATGGAAGCAGCCGCAGAAGACGGAACAGCATTTGTATTCATGGGACATGGTACTTCTCATACAGCAAACGTAACATACGATCAGATGCAGACACAGATGGGAGACCTTGGATTCACAAACGCTTTCATCGGAACTGTTGAAGGTGAGCCGGAAGACACCGCATGCGAAGAAGTTATCGCTAAGGTTAAAGATGCAGGCTTCAAGAAAGTCGTTCTTCGTCCGCTTATGGTTGTAGCTGGTGACCATGCAAACAACGATATGGCTGGTGATGATGAAGATTCCTGGAAGAGCCAGTTCGAGGCATCCGGAGCATTTGACAGTGTTGACTGCCAGATCGAAGGTCTTGGAAGAGTCGCAGCAGTTGAGGATCTGTATGTAGCACATACAAAAGATGCTATCGATTCTCTGGGAGCAGCTGATGATGCAGCAGAAGTAACAGATGACACAGAAGAAGCTTCTGATGATGCAGCAGCAGAGGAAACAACAGACGATGCAGCTGATACTACAGAAGAAGCAGCAGAATAATAAAGAAACAGTTTTTATGTAAGATAACGGGGCTGCCCGGGAGGATCTAGGTCTTTCCGGGCATTTCCTGTAAAAGCAGGAGGAAAATATTATGAAACGTTCAGTGGCAATGATGGCATGCGTATTAAGCGGAGCACTTATGCTTGGAGCTTTACGCCGGTTCTGGCAGAAACAGAAGTCAAGTCAGTTTCTACAGCAACAGCAGATGCCAAGAAGGATGATGCCAAGGTTGATACAACCGATAAGAAGGACGATGCAAAGGATGCAGTTCTGGAAGATGGCACCTACAGTGCTGAGTTTGACACAGACAGCGGAATGTTCCATGTAAACGAAGCAAACGATGGCAAGGGAGTCCTGACAGTCAAAGACGGTAAGATGACACTTCATGTAAGTCTGGCTTCCAAAAATATCGTAAATCTGTTTGTGGGAACAGCAGAGGATGCACAGAAAGATGGTGCAGAACTTCTCCAGCCGACAACAGATACTGTTACATACAGTGATGGAATGACAGAAGAGGTTTATGGTTTTGATATTCCGGTTGAAGCTATTGACGAAGAATTTGACCTTGCCCTGATCGGAAAGAAAAACAAATGGTACGACCATAAGGTAAAAGTCACCAATCCTCAGAAAGAATCTGATGAGACAGCAGCAACAGAAGAGACGAAGGACACTTCAACAGACGATACAAAAGAAGCGTCAGAGAAATAAAATTGTCTTTGGACAAAACGATAACCAAATATGCAGTACAATAAAAATATCCTGTACGGATCCAGTGTCATAACTGAACCCGCCAGGATATTTTTTTATGTAGTAATATCGAGCAGTGAAACTGAGGGATATTATTTGATGCGGATCTTGAATGTTGCTTTCTTTCCAGATCCGTCTGTTGCTTTGGCAGTGATGGTAACTGTACCTTTTTTGCCTTTGATGGTTTTGACTTTACCGTATTTGTCAACGGTAGCAAGTTTTGTATTGCTGGAAGACCATGCAAGTGATCTGTTTGCGCTTCCGCCCTGAGAAGTAACGGCTGCGGTTACTTTTGTGGACTGACCGTTGGTAACGGTAGTTTTTCCGGAAAGCCTGATGCTCTTTACAGAACCTTTCATGCAGGCAAGGGTGATTCTTGCATATTTCTTGCTGCCATCTTTTGCAGTAGCTGTGATGGTGACTTTTTTGCCGCCTGCATTTTTGTTGAAGGTTACAATACCGGTAGAGCTGACAGTTGCGATTCTGGTATTGCTGGATTTCCAGGTTACTGCTTTGTTTGTTGCATTGGAAGGAGTGATTGTAGCTCTGAGCTGTACTCTTTTGCCTGCTGTGATGTAGCGGGAAGGAGCAGCTGCAAGTTTGATGCTGGTTACTTTGTAAACTGGGTTGGCAACAGTAACTTTGCATGTTGCTTTTACTTTTCCTGCCGTAGCGGTGATCACAGCAGTACCTGCTTTCACTGCTTTTACAGTACCGTTAGCGGATACAGTTGCAACTTTGGTATTGCTGGATTTCCATACAACTTTGTCTGTTGTATTGAAGGTGCAACAGTGGCCTTTAATGTAAAGGACTTACCGGTAGTGATTTTTTTGCTTGTAGCATTCAGCGTAACTTTGGCAGCGGCTACAGGTTTCTTAACCAGTGCTTTTACAGCTGCTGTAATATCAGAAGCCATCTTGTCAACATCGGCCTGCTGGTATACGGTACAGTTTTTGTTAACTGCGTCTACAGCAGCTCTTACAGCAGCAACCGTTTCGTCAGTGTAGATGGAGAGATCCTTTGGAACAGCAGCCAGAGCCGCATCTACAGCGGTGTAATCAGCAGCAGCAACCGGTGTAATGGTAAGTGTGCCATTTGTCTTGCTTACATTGAAGACACGCTCATACCAGGTACCATTTTTTACAGAATGGAAAGAGAAGATTACTTCTTTGTCAAGATAATCTGTAGTAGCTTCTCCACCATAGCGTTTGCCTTCATATCGAAAGAAACTTTGCGGTCTGTGATGTCAGCCGTTGTTTCAGCTTTTGCTGCATCTTTGGCAAAACCGATAAATACTTTGTCAAAGCTGTCGCTGCCCATGGTCAGGTGAAGGATTTCCTTATAATTGTTAGAATTTGGTCCGCCGATGGTTTCAAGAGAAGCAGCGGCAACGTTGAACATCTTAACGCTGTTGTCAACGGTCAGATCTTTTGTATGATCGTAATCACCGGTAACTAAAGTAGCAGCGTCTTGATCGATCACAGCCTGGCGAGGATAGAAAGCTCTTTCCAGAGAGTTCTTGCCTTCTTCATATTTGGTAAGGTAGCTGTTGGAGATAGCTACGATCGGAAGGTATGTCTCGCCTTCTGCTACAGGGACAGTAAACTGCCATTTACCGTTAACTTCTTCACCGGCGATCCAATTGTCTCTGTTATCACCATTTGCAACAGCTTCTTCATAAGTACCTTTGTACAGATAATGATAACCTGTTCCGTGAAGGGTAAGGATGAGATTGCCGTCTCTGAGAATAGCTTTTTCAACGTTAAACATTAATGTTTCGTTTGTAACAGTGAGAAGTCCTCTTTCAACCAGAGCGTTGACCGCATCGGTGATAGCGGTGGCCAGTTTGTCAACGTCATCCTGTGTTGCAGCTTTGTATGTACCGCTAAGTGCTTTCACAGCAGAAGTAACAGCATTGGCTGTTTCGTCTGTATAGATGGAGAGGTCTTCAGGAACAGTTGCCAGAGCAGCATCTACAGAAGAATAATCCAGGGCAGCCTGTTTGTTCATGCCGGAAGCATCAACATCGCTCTTGTCAGTATCTGCCATGGAGGTGGTGTCAAAAGTGATGGTCTGGACATTGCTCCATTTTGAGCCTTTGTTGACGTTTGTGGTCTTACTGAAGCTTGCATAAACAGTATCACTGAGGCTTGCAACAGGAATGGTATAATAGTAGGAAGAATCCGCAACATACCAGTCAACCTTGTGCTGAGTAGCAGCAGCTATGTCGTCTGCCGTTGTACCATTTACGAGAGCCATGTAGTTTCTGTTCTCGCTTGCCTGATGCATTTTTACGAGATAAGTGCCGTCGTCCTGCTTGGTAACGATAGCATCATCCATGCATACATGCCGGAAGCAACACCTTCACTGTTGGTAACAGAAACTTTGATGGAATGAGTCTTGGCTTCTTCTACAGCTTTTTTGACCAGAGCATTGACCGCATCGGTGATGGCCTGTGCCATCTTGTCAACATCAGCCTGCTGTGCCATAGTATAATCTCTTTTAACTGCTGCAACGGCAGCTCTTACAGCATCAGCTGTTTCATCAGTGTAGATGGAGAGGTCTTCCGGAACAGTGGCCAGAGCTGCATCTACAGATGTGTAATCAGCAGGACCGTTTGTAGCCGGAAGTTTGTTGATATCGGATGCAACTGCATCTCTTTCTTCGGCTTCTGCCATGGAACTGACATCAAAGGTGATTGTCTGAACATTTCCCCAGCTTTGCCTGCATTTACATTTTTGGTATAGCTGAAACTTGCATAGAGGGGATCTGTCAGACTGGCAACAGGAATGGTATACCAGTAGCCGTCGTCTCCACCAGCAACATACCAGTCAACCTCATGATTGGTTGCTTTGTTTTTATCATCTGTGAGAGCCATGTAGTTTCTGTTTACGCTTGTCTGGTGCATTCTTACCAGATAAGTGCCATCGTCCTGTCTGGTGACAACAGCGCTGTCCATAGCGTACATGCCGGAAGCAACCCCTGAACTGTTGATAACAGAAACTTTGATAGAATGAGTTCTGGCTTCTGAGACATCCTGTTCAGATGTCTCACCAGATGTAAATACATCTGCTTCATCCGCACTGAAGGTAGATGTATCTGCTGTAAATTCATCAGTTGTCAGGTCAGAATCCTCTGTCGTAATGTCGGCCGCTAAAACAGAATCCTCTGTGGAAGTGGAAACTTCTTCTGAATCAGAAATTTCTTCTTCGGGTACTACGTCAATTTCTTCGACTGCTGCAAAATCCAGATCCTCCGCAAGAACTGAGACTGAAGCTGCCGGAGTAACTGCCAGTGATGCACTGAGAAACAATGCTGTCAGAATTTTACTTCTTTGTTTCATTTTCATAATCTCCTTATTATTGAATAAAATTGAGGCATCATGAAGGATGCCCTGTGCAACTGGAATGTCCCGCGAATTACATTCTGTTATTAATCATATCACTTCTTGTTAAAAATAACAAATGCTAACAAGAAAAAAAACTGCTTTTTCTGTGCATATTGGCACATTTTTGGCAGTACAAATCAGGCTCAGACTATTGCACTAGGATGCATATATTGCTATAATAAAGCAGAATATAGGAACTCCAGTGCTGTCACTGACAGATAATAGGGAATCAGGTGCGAATCCTGAACGATCCGGTCACTGTAAGCGTAAGAGAGGATTGCAGAAGCCATTGCATGTGAAGTTGTGTGAGAAGGCGTGATCTTAGAATACTCTGCAAGTCAGGAAACCTGCTGGAGAATCAGTGAAAAGCTTCCGAAGAAAGCAGAATTTCACAGAAACGAAACATCCGGTTATGCAAAGAAGGATGTTTTATTTGTGCGACTGAAGTCTACTCATCTGGATCGGAGAGTAGGCTTTATATTTTTGCAGTGTAAGAGGAAAAATCCTATATGAGATACTTACAGAAATGCGTTTTATAAGAGGAGAGAGGCATATGCATTCGAAAAAATTTCTCGCTGCATTCCTTGCATTGAGTATAACAGCTGCACCACAGGCATCGGTCATGGCATCAGCAGAAAATGCATCGGCGCAGGAAAGCAGTGAAGACTCATCAGGAGAATCTGATGAAAATACAGCTCAGGAAACAGAAGAAACTGATGCGGGCGAAACAGAGCAGAACACAGACGATGTATCATCAGGAGAAGAATTCCTTCAGATAACAGACAAAAAAGCGTATGCAGAGGATGATTCCATTCTGATCGAGATTGTCTCTGCCAATACAACTTATAACAGAGTATATATCGGAAACAGAACAGACGAAGACCGCACACCGGTAATTGAGGGCTCTCTGGATGAAGCGGGCAGATATCATTATCTGTTTTATATCGACCCGAAGTACCTTGGTGAAAAAGCGGCTTATGTCCCGGGAAATACAGAGGATGACAGCTGGTATACAGAGGAAGAACTGTATTTTATGCTTCCGTCTGAAGTATCAGAAACACCTGTACAGGAAACAACGGATACAGCAGAACCTTCTGAAACAGTACCGACAGCAGAAGAAAATACTTCTGCAGATAATTCCGGCGAAGGAATGATTTCAAAGAGCTCAGACAGTTCAGACGGCGATTCTGCTTCTCTCTGGCAGATCGGAGCACTGGAAGAGACTGGTGCAGAGCAGACTACAGCAGCCGAGGACTATCGTATTGAAAGTCTGGAAAAAGACAATACGACAGAAGACAGTATTGCTGAGACAGAAGCAGATGCCGTTTCCATGACAGATGGTACGTATAAAGCAGATGATTTCTCATTCAGCGGCGGTACAGGAAAAACAAAGATCACCTGTGAAGGGATTACTGTAAAAGACGGTCAGACCTATGCAACGATCAAATTCAGCAGCAGCAGTTTTACGAAACTGGTTGTGGACGGCAAAGAATATCAGCCTGCAAGTAACGAAGGCGGTTCTTACTTTGAGATTCCGGTGACTTTAAATACAGATATGACGATCACCGGAACGACGATCGCCATGACAGAGCCGCATGATATTGAATACGTTATCCATATCACAAAGAGCGGTGCAGACACACCGGATGCCACTCCGACAGTCACACCACAGCCGACAGCCACACCGAAGCCGACTTCTGCACCATCCAGTGATATTCCGAAGGATGGAACCTATACAGGCACGGTGACACATGTATCTGGTACGGCTACGATGTTCAAGATCAATGCATGTGAGATTACGGTCAAGAATGGTAAGGTTACTGCAAAAATCACATTGAGTGGAACAGGATACGACAGGCTGTTTCTTGGAACCAAAGAAGAGGCTTTGAAGGCGGCAGACAGCAAGCTGATTTCCTACAAAGTTGATGCAGAGGGTAAATATACCTATGAATTTGCATTGGAAGGTCTGAACAAAGATACGAAACTGGCTGCGCGCTCTCATCGTTACTATGAGGCTGGTGATAAGGATAAAATGTGGTATGACCATACGCTGAAATTCAACGTAGATACCAGCAATTCCGGAACTGGCGGAGATGGTTCCAAAGATGATAATTCGAACGGAAATAATTCAGGGAATAACTCTAATGGAAATAACAGTTCCAATGGAAGTAACTCCAATGGAAGCAGTTCCAGCGGCAGCAACAGTTCCAATGGAGCAGCACCGGTGGAAGTGGTTCTCATGGAAGCAGTTCTGGCGGCAGTTCAACTGGTTCCGGCGGAAGCAGTGGATCCGGTGGAAGCAGCTCGAGTACAAATAACTACAAATCAAATACAGATGCAAGACAAGCCAGGTAGATTCTTCTGCCGGCGGCTTAAAGGATGGGGAATATGGCTCTGATCAGTTCTCTTTCTCCTGGTCAGGTGGAACAGGTACGCATGGTCTTAATATTACCTGCGACAAGATCAGCGTCGAAGATGGACAGGCATGGGCGTATGTGACATTCAACAGTGGCAAATGGATCTATGTGAAAGCAAGTGGAAACCAGTATGATCCGGTAGATCAGGGGGACAAATACAGTACCTTCAAGATCCCGATCCAGCTGAATGCCAACAATAAAGTCGTAGGCTGTACAACAGCGATGTCCAAGCCGTACGAGATTGAATATACTCTGTATTTCGGCATGGATATCCCGGACAGCAGTTCCGGCAGTAAGAGTTCCGGTGGCAGCAGTGTGACTGCAAAGGCAGCAGGAAATTCCACAAAGCTTGCAGACGGTCAGGAAGCCGAGACAGATGCTGGCACCGTATACAAGGATGATGCGGCGCCAAAGATCACAGGTCTGGAATATATGAGCTCCCTGAAACTGGAACATTCCAAAATGTTCAAGATCCATTATTACAACAACGATATGACCGTGCTTGAGATCACTCTGAATGATGAGTTTGGCAAGGACAGTGTGGATCTTACACAGAATAACGCGGCACAGACTTCCGCAGACGGCACGAATGAAGAAAGTACAGCAAAGACTTCCAGTGCGGATGGAGAGGAGAACGCAGCGACAGAACAGGATTACGCAAAACTTTATAAGCAGGAAGTCATCCGCTACCTTCTTGTTCCTGAGGACAAAGCCGATCAGATTCCGGCAGGAATCGACAAATCCATTATTGTGATCCAGCTTCCGATGGACAAGACATATGTTGCTTCTGACGTGGCACTGGAAATGATCGATAAGATCGGTGCAGACAAAAATGTATCTGCGGTTTCTGCGACAGCAGACGACTGCAAGATCGCTGCAATCAAAGAATCCCTTGGAAAAGGCGATATCATTTCAGCAGGCACTTATGATAAAGCAGACCTGAAAGAAACTTGTAAAAAATAAATGCAAACTGGCGATCGTACCGTCCGATATCCTGACAGCGAAAGCAGAGGATACAGGGGACGACAGTACGGAAGATACTGCTGATGCAGAACAGACGGATGATGCACAGAGCGATGAAAACCAGATCGCAGCGAAATATCCGGAAATGACTGCTTTTGCAGAAAAACTTGCAATCCTCAAGATCCCGATGATCCTGGATCGTTCCAAAGATGAGAAGGATGTCCTTGCAAAATATGAGTGGAGCAAAGTATATGGGGCTCTGTTCGGATGTGAGAAGGAAGCGTCCAAACTTTATGAAGCTGCTGTAAGCGGACATAGCGGAGATAACTCAGAAAGCTCAGACACATCGGAAAGTACAGATACAACAGAAAATACAGATACAGAACAGTAACACAGTAATCATGGGAGCGGGCGGTCTTCGGATCGCCCGTATATAAAAATCGGAGGATAAAATAAGAATATGAAAGAAAGAAGTACAGGAAAACTGTGGCTGCCGCTTATGGCAGCATGCCTTCTCATGATGGGGATTTTCAGCCTGTCCGTGAGCACAAAAGCAGCAGATAACGATTCCTCTGCACCGGAGATCCCCGGTCTGACTTTTCAGTCAGAAATGCAGAATGAGTTTGCAGAATGCTTCCATATATACTATTACAACGATGACTATACTCTGATCGATGTGCCGGACAGCGGCCAGTTCCTTCTGGTACCGGAAGGAAAGAGTGCCCCTGACGGACTGGATGAGGATATCGTGGTGCTTCAGAAGCCGCTGGATAATATTTACCTGGCAGCGACATCTGCAATGTCTCTTTTTTCTTCCCTGGACGCACTGGATGACATCAAGTTTTCTTCCCTCCAGGCATCTGATGGTATGTTGATGCGGCAAAACAGGCAATGGAAAACGGCGACATCGTTTTTGCCGGCAAATACAGTGAGCCGGATTATGAACTTCTCGTAAATTCCGGATGTAATCTGGCAATTGAATCAACGATGATCCTTCACACCCCGAAGGTACAGGAGATGATCGAGCAGATGGGAATCCCTGTATTCACAGACCGTTCCAGTTACGAAAACCATCCGCTTGGACGTACCGAATGGATCAAAGTTTATGCAGAAATGGTTGATAAGAGAGATGAGGCGAAAGAATTCTTTGACGAACAGGCAAAGATCATCTCTGATCTGAAAGATTTCAAAAATACAGAAAAAACAGTCGCTTTCTTCTATATTAATACAGATGCTCCGTAGTCGTAAGAAAACCATCCGACTATGTGCCGAAGATGATCGAGATCGCAGGCGTCGTTACGTTCCGACACAGGTGGACTCTGAGGAGGAAACAAAGCGTTCTTCCGTGCCGATGACGATGGAAGAATTTTATACACAGGCGATCGATGCGGATTATCTGGTATACAATGGAACGATTGATGATCCGATTAACAGCGTGGATGACCTTCTGCAGAAGAGCGAACTTTTTGCAGACTTCAAGGCTGTCAAAGAAGGCAATGTATGGTGTGCCGGCAAATATCTCTACCAGGCAACCGACATTGTAGGAAATATGATCACAGACATTCATCTGATGCTCACCGGCGGAGATGCGAGCCAGATGACCTTTATGACAAAAATTGATTAAATACAGGAGAAAACATGATGAAAGCACAGACAGGTGAGGGCACCGGAACCTTCCACATGGAAAACTTCCGGCGGCGTTCACGTTACGCAGCAGTATTTGCAGTACTTGCAGCGGCACTTTTTGCAATTCTGATATTAAACATCAATACCGGAACGACAAACATTCCGGTCTCACGTATCCTGAAGATCATTTTCCTGCGGGAAGGTGCACAGACAGAATACAATATTATCTGGAAGATCCGAATGCCGCGTCTTCTGATGGCGGCGATCCTGGGCGGTGCACTGTCCCTTTCCGGATTTCTGTTACAGACCTTTTTTGAAAACCCTATCGCCGGACCATACCTGTTGGGTATTTCTTCCGGAGCCAAAATGGTCGTAGCACTGGCAATGATCTATTTCCTGGAGAAATTCAACAAAGTTTCTTCCTATACATTAGTAATTGCCGCTTTTATCGGATCTCTGATAGCAACAGGATTTATCCTTCTGGTATCCAGACGCATCAAACATATGGCGACACTTCTGATCGCCGGAACTATGATCGGTTATATCTGCTCTGCGATCACGGATTTTATGGTTACGTTTGCAGAGGATTCCGATATCGTAAACCTTCATGGCTGGTCCCAGGGAAGTTTCTCCGGTATGAGCTGGAGTAATGTACATATTGCAGCAGTGATCGTAGCTGTTGCAGTCGCACTGACATTTATGCTCTCCAAACCGATCGGTGCCTATCAGCTGGGCGAAGCTTATGCACAGAGCATGGGCGTTGATATCAAGGTCTTTCGTGTGACACTGATCCTTCTGTCCAGTATCCTTTCGGCTACAGTAACTGCTTTTGCGGGTCCGATCTCTTTCGTGGGAATCGCAGTTCCACATCTGGTAAAACAGGCACTGAATACTTCCAGGCCACTGGTCGTCATTCCGGGAACCTTTCTGGGAGGAGCAGTCTTCTGTATGCTCAGTGACTGATCGCAAGAACAGCATTTGCACCGCTGGAACTGAACATCAGTACCGTAACTTCAATCTTTGGCGCGCGGTTGTCATCGCAATGATGCTGAAACGTCAGAAAGGAAAACAGTGATATGGCAGAGCAATATATAAATATGGATAATCTGGCAGTTGGCTATAACGGAAAAGCCTGATCCATGACATCTGTATCGGAATCGAAAAAGGAGAGATCGTGACACTGATCGGACCGAATGGTGCCGGCAAATCCACGATCCTCAAAAGTATCACACGCCAGCTCAAGATCATTTCCGGAAATGTAAAGATCGCAGATGCAGATCTCTCTAAGCTGTCTTTCCGTGACCTGTCTACCAAGATGGCGGTAGTCCTGACGGACCGTATGAAACCGGAACTTATGACCTGCCATGATATTGTGGCTACCGGACGTTATCCATATACCGGCAAGCTTGGAATCCTGAGCAGGGAAGATGAGCAGAAGGTTGATGAAGCGATGGAAGCAGTCCATGCACAGGAACTTGGCGACCGTGATTTTAACGCGATCAGTGACGGACAGCGGCAGCGAGTTCTCCTGGCAAGGGCAATCTGTCAGGAACCGGAGATCATCGTTCTGGATGAACCTACTTCATTCCTGGATGTGCGTTACAAACTGGAACTGCTTTCAATCCTCAGAAATATGGCAAAGAAAAAAGGAATCACCGTGATCATGTCGCTCCATGAGATCGATCTGGCTGAAAAAGTGGCCGACAAGATCATCTGCGTAAAAGGCGACCGCATTGCACATTACGGAAAACCGGAAACGATCTTTAAGGAAGAAGCGATCCGTGATCTTTATGGAATTGACAATGGATATTTTGACCCGGTCTTCGGAAGCCTGGAACTTCCAAGACCAGAAGGAGAACCAAAGACCCTGGTCATCTCCAGCGGCGGAACCGGAATCCCGATCTACAGAGAACTGCAGAGAAAAAATATCCCATTTGCAGCCGGGATTCTCTATACCAATGACATCGACTATCAGCTGGCACGCCTTCTCGCTGTACGGACTGTGACAGAGAAGCCGTTTGAGGAGATCAGTGATGAGACATTTGCAGAAGCCATGAAATTGGTGGATTCCTGTGAAAAAGTCATTGATGCCGGAGTAACAGTGGGGAAAACGAACAGCAGAATCGCAGAGTTGATCGAAAAAGCAAAGAATGATAAAAAACTTGAAAAAAGATGACAGAATCACGGGGACGGAGTTATATGGCACTTCAGGCTATTAACTCGTCCGTGGTTCGTCATGGGTATAACTATCCAGTATCCCATCGATCGACCGATGCAGATACGGCCTATATTCACTGAGTGAAACCGGCTGCTGATAAAGAATACAGCTGTAACAGGTGGAGCTTGCCAGCTCGATCACCGAAAACAACATCATATCCGGATGTTCATACGTATGTTCATCCTTCTCAAGAAGTCCGAGATACGCATCATAAAATACAAGATCTTCGTCTGGAACTTTGTCATCCAGAGCTGCCTGAAAGACACCCCAGGAAAGATTGCGGGAAATAAACATCAGAAGAGGAGAGTCACTTTCCAGCATCCAGAATAAAATCGATCATAAAGTGAAGCTGATTCCTAAAGCCTGTGATCTCCTGGTCGATCACGGCACGGTAAGCCTGGTAAAAAAGCTCCGAGGTCTTGTGTGATACCAGTTTATTTCGAATATCATATTTGTCTTTAAAATAAAGATAAAAGGTCCCCTTGGCGACGCTGCTTTGTTTACGATATCAGAGATGGTCGTCTGGTTGGTGCCTTTGGTGGTAAAAAGCTCGAATGCAGTATTGAACAGCGCATCTTTCTTTTTCTGCTTTTTTACTTCTACTTTTCCCATAAAATCCCTCCTTCTGACCATACCTTTTGTGCTTTATTATAATCAAAAATGACCAGAAGTCAATATTAATTACGGACCAATCAACACAATGAAAAAAATAAGTTGGTTTTTGGACACTTTCGCATAATCGTATATTGACTAACAGTCAGTTTTGGTATATAACTCTTAATGATGAAAAGAAAATGACTGATAGTCATAAATGAAAAAGATAGTCAACAAGGAGGACATGATGATTAAGGTCGGTAAATGGATAGCGAAGCATAAAGTGCTGATCGTACTGATCAGTATGATTCTGCTGATACCGTCAGTGATCGGTATGGCGGCAACAAGAGTCAATTATGATATCCTTAGTTATCTGCCGGATTCCCTGGAAACTGTAGAAGGCCAGGATATCATGGTAGATGAGTTCGGAATGGGTGCGTTTTCCATGGTCGTTGTGGAAGATATGGACCTCAAGGACGTAGCAGCATTAAAAGAAAAGTTTCAGGATGTAGAGCATGTAAAGGATGTTCTGTGGTATGACAGTGTGGCTGACTTAAGCATCCCGGTAAGCATGATCCCTGATAAATTCAAAGATGCATTTTTTAATGGCGATGCGACCATGATGATCGCACTGTTTGACAATACAACTTCCTCTGATGCTGCGATGGAAGCAGTTACAGACATGCGTAAGATCGCAAATGAACAGTGCTTTATCAGTGGTATGTCAGGTGTTGTAACAGATATCAAGAACATTGCTCTGGAGGAGATGCCGATCTATGTTGTGATCGCAGCAGGACTTTCCCTTCTGGTACTGCTTCTTGCAATGGATTCACTCGTGGTTCCAATTCTGTTCCTTTTGAGTGTAGGTCTGGCGGTCCTGTATAACCTTGGAAGTAATATTTTTCTCGGTCAGGTCTGCTACATTACCAAATCACTGACGGCGGTACTTCAGCTTGGTGTTACAATGGACTATTCCATTTTCCTGCTGAACTCGTTTGAAGCATATAAGAAGAAATATGATGAGAAAGAACGTGCGATGGCACATGCGATCGCAGATACCTTCAAATCCGTAGCGGGAAGTTCCGTTACTACGATCGCCGGTTTCCTTGCACTGTGTGTTATGACCTTTGCCCTGGGACGTGATATGGGTATCGTTATGGCGAAGGGTGTTGTGATCGGAGTTGTCTGCTGTGTAACTGTTCTTCCGGCAATGATCCTCGTATTCGACAAGGCAATCGAGAAGACAAAACACAAGGCTCTGCTTCCGAACATGGACAAAGCTTCCGGTTTTATCACCAAACATTACAAAGTATGGCTGATCGTATTCCTCGTACTTCTGTACCCGGCAATCTATGGAAACAACCATACACAGATCTACTACAATATTGATAAATCTCTTCCGGCAACCCTGGCAAGTAATGTTGCAAATGATAAACTGAAAGAGGATTTTGATATGAGCACGATGCATATGATCCTGCTCAGGAATGGTCTGGACAGCAAACAGAAAACACAGATGCTCGACAAGATCGATGAAATAGACGGAGTAAAATGGTCTCTGGGTATGAACTCCCTGATCGGACCAAGTTTCCCGGAATCCATGATCCCTTCCAATGTCAGGGAAATGCTGGAATCAGACAACTACGAAGTGCAGTTTGTCTGCTCTGAATATTCATCTGCAACAGATGAATGTAACGCACAGCTTGCTTCCATTCAGGAGATCGTTAAGGAATACAGTCCGGACTCCATGGTCATCGGTGAGGCACCTCTGATGAAGGACCTTCAGGATACGACAGATGTCGACCTTCAGCGAGTAAATATCCTTTCCATGGCAGCAATCTTCGTGATCATCTTGTTTGTATTCAAATCCATCTCCCTGCCGTTTGTACTTCTGGCGGTTATCGAGTTTGCGATTTATGTAAATATGGCAATCCCGTATTATCAGGGTGTAACCCTTCCGTTCGTTGCAAGTATCGTCATCGGTGCGATCCAGCTTGGAGCAACCGTAGACTATGCGATCCTGATGACAAGCAATTACCAGAAACAGCGTCATCTTGGCAAGACCAAGAAGGAATCTATTTCTATTGCACATAAATTCTCCATGAAGTCTATCATCGTAAGCGGATGCAGCTTCTTTGCAGCAACCTTCGGTGTAGCTCTTTACTCACAGGTAGATATGATCGGTTCGATCTGCACTCTGCTTGCGAGAGGTGCGGTGATCAGTACGGTCGTTGTACTGCTTGTACTTCCGGCGATGTTTATGGTATTTGACCCGATCATTGTTCGTACATCAAAAGGCTTTTTGCCGGAACAAAAAATAAAATCAACACATAAATGAATGAAGCCCCGGGCTGGAAAAGGAGTCAAGATATGAACAGAAACAGAAAGAAAGTAGTGGTAGCTTCTCTGGCAACAGGAATGGCAGTTGTTATGGGAACAGTGCCGGTACTGGCTGCGGACAGCAGTGTTTCAAAACAGGAAACTGTATATGTAAACGCTTCAGCAAGTGGTACTCCGCAGGAAATCACTGTATCTGAATGGCTGAAAAACTCAGCTTCCTCAGGAAATTTAAGCGATGTGTCCGATCTTAAAGATATCAAGAATGTCAAAGGTGATGAGACCTTTGACCAGGACGGCGATGACCTGACCTGGAATACAGAGGATAAGGATATTTATTATCAGGGAACTACTACCAAGGAACTTCCGGCATCTGTAGAACTTACCTATTACCTGGACGGTGTTCAGGTAAGTCCGGATGATCTGGCAGGCAAGAGCGGTCATCTCAAGGTCGAAGTAAAATACACAAACAATGCCAAGAACAAAGTAAAAGTCGGCAAGAAAAAGACAGACATGTATTCACCATTCGTCATGGTGACAGCAATGATCCTTCCGGTCGATAATTTCACAAATGTAACGATCGACAATGGTAAAGTCCTTTCTGACGGACAGAGAAACATTGCAGTCGGCGTAGGTCTCCCGGGACTGGCAGACAGCCTGGATCTCAAGAGCATCGATAAGGATATCGACATTGACATTCCGGAAGGCTTCACAATGGAAGCAGATGTGACAGATTTCAGCATGAGTTCTACCTTTACTTTCGGAATGACAGACCTTCTGGATTCCATTGATACAGATGATATTGACGGTCTGGATGATCTCAAGGATTCCATGAAAGAACTTACAGATTCTGCAACTAAGCTGGTGGATGGAGCCAAGGAACTTTCTGATGGTACTACCACATTGAATACGAAATACAAAGAACTGGATGACGGTATTGCTTCACTGAAAAGCGGCGTAAGTACATTAAACAGCGGTGCTGCAAGCCTGAAGAGTGGTGTTGCATCTTATACTTCCGGTGCAGATACCCTTGCGTCCGGTGTAAATCAGTATGCATCCGGTGTAAGTAAGCTGACCAGTTCCCTCACAGAATATAATCAGGGTGTAAATACTCTTGCAGCCGGTGCAAAAGCTTACGTCAGCGGAACAAACACTCTTGGAAGTGGTGTAAAGGCTTATGTACAGGGCGCTACACAGCTTGGAAACGGAATTACTACGTATGTTGATGGAATCGGAACACTGGTAGAGGGTGTTGGAAAGAGCGCAAAGGGTGTCAAGGAAGCGGCAGCAGGAATCAGTGCTTTTGCAGAAAAAGCAGGTTCAATGGTAGGAGAACTTTCCGATACAGTTACAAAGATCAACACATATGCAGACAGTGTAAGTGCTTATGCACAGGGAACAGCACAGTTTGCAGACAGCGTAAAAACATATGCGGCAGGCGTTGCACAGGCACAGCCGGTTGCTGAACAGCTTGCACAGCTTCTTGGAAGCATGACAGGAAGCAGCGAAAGTGAAGACTCCAAAACAGAGCAGATCACAAGCGGTCTTGCACAGGCAATGGAGGCAGCAGATTCCATTGAGGCATCTACAGATGATCCGTAGCGGATCAGGTGAGTGAAGCAGCAGATGCAATCAGCGAAGCAGCGGGTGCAGGAGCAGCAATTCAGGGTGATGCAGGAACGATCGCCGGCGGTCTTGCAAGTGCAGAATCTGCAATTGATATTCTGAGCAGCATTGATACTTCTTCTATGGATGATGTAACAGCAGCGGCTGTAAACAGCGCAGTGGAAAGTGCGATCGGAGCAATTTCCAGTGGTGTGGATACCGCGCAGAGTGGAGTTGACAGTCTTCAGGAACATGCAGATCAGGTATCTGGTCTTTCTGAACAGGCTGGAGAAGTTCAGGCAGCAGCAGCTACGATCAGTGCACAGAGCAGCCAGAATGAGGCGGCAGCAGATGCAGTATCACAGCTTAAGGATGGTCTGGATCAGATTTCTGATGGTCTGGATGAGGATGACGATGCTGATTCCACAGGAGATGCAATTGACAGTGCAGCACAGCTTGCAGCAGGTCTGAATGCAGCCCTGACACAGCTTACCGGTAATAATGAAGCGTTAGAGACAGTAGCTGACAATCTGATCACGAACGGAACCGGAGAGGGAGAATCCCTGACAAATGCTTCCGCTCAGGTAAAAGAAGGAACAGCAGCACTTCAGACAGAAGTCGGAAGTATGCTGGATGGCGACCAGTTAACTAAACTTCAGAAAGGTGCAGAAGAACTCCAGACTGGTGCAGATCAGCTTCAGGAAGGTTATAATACAGCAAAGAAGTCAGCAACACAGCTGAAATCTGGTGCACTGAAACTGCAGTCTACCAATAAACAGCTTACAAATGGTGTAAGTCAGCTTCAGAAATCAGGAACAACGCTGACAAGTGGAGCAAACCAGCTTACAAGTGCAAGCAAGCAGGTTCAGAGCGGAGCAAGTCAGATTGACAGTGCAACAAGTACTCTGACAAGCGGAGCAAACCAGCTTTCTGCAAACAGTGGTACACTGAACAGCGGAGCAAGTCAGCTTGCAAGCGGAACACAGCAGCTTGCAAGTGGAACAGGCACACTTGTAAGTGGAAGTTCGCAGGTTAAGAGCGGAATCAATACGCTTGCCAAAGGAGCCAAGAAACTGGCTGACGGAACAAAGGAATTCAATGACAAGGGAATCAAGAAACTTGATGAAGCTGTAAATGATGATCTTCAGGATGTTCTGGATCGTCTGGATGCGCTTCGTTCTGATGATAATGCATACACAAGCTATGCAGGAAAGTCCGATAAGATGGATGGAAATGTGAAGTTTGTCATTGAAACAGAAGCAATTGACAACGACTGATAATGATGATAACTTTTTCAGGGGAACGGTTTCAGACCGTTCCCCTGTTTTGTCTTGCGATGGCGGAGGGAGTCTGCTATACTGTATAGCAGGACATAGAAATCACAGAGAAGTATCAGGTGATAAAATGGAAAAAACGAAACAGCGGGGCAATGTACCGGTTTCGAAAAAGACCAAAAAGAAATCCAAAACCAAATCCAGATCCAGAAATAATATCGGAGTGAAGCTTATAGAGAAACCAGAGTATTATGATTACAATCTGGTAGCGGCGATTATCCTTCTGACCTGTTTCGGTCTGGTTATGCTGTACAGTACCAGCGCATACACATCAACGATCAAGTATGGTGATGATATGTATTTCTTTAAGAAACAGGCGGCGATCAGCTTTGTATGTATTGCCGGTGCTCTGTTTATATCCATGTTTGATTATCATATCCTGGCAAGGTTTACAGGGGTTCTGTATGGTGTTGCTGCCGGCTCTATGGTACTGGTAAGAACACCTCTGGGAACTGTTTCCAATGGTGCCAGGAGATGGCTCAGAATCGGACCGATTCAGTTTCAGCCGGCAGAGATTGCCAAGATCGCCGTGATCGTCTGTCTTTCCTACATGATCGTTCACATGGGCAAGAAGATGAATTCACTCAAGGCATGTATGACACTTGGGGCAATGGGAACATTTCTTGCATTGCTGGCATATGTCTGCACAGATAACCTCAGTACAGCCATTATTATTTTCTGTATTACAGTGGGAATGATTTTTGTGGCACATCCCAAGACCAGGATTTTTCTGATTCTTGTGGCGGTGGCAATTGCGTTTCTGGCGATTCTTGTATTTGTTATTGGTCAGAGTGTAAAGGAGACAGATGATTTCCGTCTGAATCGAATCATCGCGTGGCTTCATCCTGAGAATGCCACAGGAACTGCGGCATACCAGACCATACAGGCGCTTTATGCAATTGGTTCCGGAGGCTTTCTGGGACGTGGACTTGGTAACAGTATTCAGAAGCTTGGAAGCGTACCGGAAGCACAGAACGATATGATCTTTTCTATCATCTGTGAAGAACTTGGAATCGTAGGGGGCGTGATTCTTCTGCTTCTGTTTGGATATCTTCTTTACAGGCTGTGTTTTATCGCACAGAATGCACCGGATCTTTTTGGGTCGCTGATTGTCAGCGGTATCTTTATACATATTGCACTGCAGGTAATTCTGAACATTGCAGTCGTAGTAAATCTGATGCCAAATACCGGTGTCACGCTGCCGTTTATCAGCTATGGAGGTACCTCGATCATGTTCCTCATGGCCGAGATGGGACTGGCCTTAAGCGTGTCCAAGCAGATTAAACTCAAGACACCCGAAAGGGCAGCCTAAAATAACAGAAAATCTATTGACAAATAGTTTTCCAGAATATATACTTTGCACATCAAAGTAGTGAAAAAGCATACTTGATAAAGGAGAAAAGCAATGTTAGATGAAATGAAAAAAATGCTCGCAGAACAGTTAAACTGCGACGAAAACGAGATCACAGCAGATACTTCTTTTAAAGATGACCTTGGAGCAGATTCCCTTGACCTGTTCGAACTGGTTATGGCACTGGAAGATGAGTACAACATCGAGATACCTGCTGAGGAACTGACAGAACTGGAAACAGTGGGAGACGTGATCGAGTATCTTAAAGGCAGAGGAATTGAGGCATAATTGCAAAAACACTCCCTGAGGCATATAATTGTCTCAGGGGTTTTACATTTTTGAAAGGCAGGAAATAATAAAATGACAAAGATCAGAACCAGATTTGCACCGAGCCCGACAGGCAGGATGCATGTAGGAAATCTGCGTACCGCACTGTACGCATACCTGATTGCAAAACATGAAGATGGAGACTTTATCCTTAGAATCGAGGATACAGACCAGGAGCGTTATGTAGAAGGAGCTGTAGATATCATCTATCGTACCATGGCAGGTACAGGACTTCTTCACGATGAAGGTCCGGACAAGGACGGCGGCGTAGTCCTTACGTACAGAGTGAGAGACAGGCATCCGGAATCTATCTCAAATATGCACAGCAGCTTATTGAACAGGGTGATGCTTACTACTGCTTCTGCGGTCCGGAGGAACTGGAATCCATGAAACGTGTCGTTGCAGGCAAGGAGATCTCCATCTATGACAAGAGATGTCTGCACCTTTCCAAAGAAGAAGTACAGAGACGTCTGGATGCAGGCGAACCGCATGTTATCCGTTTCAATATGCCGACAGAGGGAACCACTACTTTCCACGATGTAATTTACGGAGACATCACAGTAAACAACGAAGAAATGGAAGACCTGATTCTGATCAAGTCTGACGGATACCCGACCTACAACTTTGCAAACGTTGTAGATGACCATCTGATGGGAATCACTCACGTTGTCAGAGGAAATGAGTATCTTTCTTCTGCACCGAAATACAACCGTATCTACGAAGCATTCGGATGGGAGATCCCGGTCTATGTTCATTGCCCACTGATCACCAACGAGGAGCATCAGAAGCTTTCCAAGCGTTCCGGACATTCCTCTTATGAGGATCTTCTGGAGCAGGGATTTGTGACAGAAGCGATCGTAAACTTCGTAGCTCTGCTCGGATGGACCCGCAGGACAACCAGGAGATCTTCTCTCTTCCGGAACTTGTCAAGGCATTTGATTATCATCACATCAGCAAATCACCGGCAGTCTTTGATATCACCAAACTCCGCTGGATGAACGGCGAGTACATCAAAAAAATGGATCCGGAAGAATTCTACGAGAAAGCACTTCCATACATGAAGCAGGTCCTCAAACGAGACTACAACTTCCGCAAAATCGCAGGAATGGTTCAGACAAGAATCGAGACATTCCCGGATATCCCGGCACTGATCGACTTCTTCGAGGAAGTTCCGGAATACGACAGCGCAATGTACTGCCACAAGAAGATGAAGACCAACGAGGAGACATCTCTGGCAGTCCTCAAAGAAGTTCTTCCGGTTCTGGAAGCTCAGGAGGACTATACTAATGATCCGCTGTTCGCATCTTTAAGTGCGTTTGTTAAGGAGAAAGGATACAAGAACGGTTATGTTATGTGGCCGCTTCGTACCGCTGTATCCGGCAAGCAGATGACACCGGCAGGAGCAACTGAGATCATGGAGATCATCGGCAAAGAAGAAACACTGAAACGTGTCAAAGCAGCTATCGAAAAACTCAGCTGATCACAGATATATGAAACGTAATCCATCTCAACAACGGGCAATCGCCCACCTGTCAGGACCATGATGGTTCTGGCAGGCCCTGGTTCGGGGAAAACTTCCGTAATTGTAGAAAGAACAGCATATATGACAACCGAGGGCGGGATTTCTCCTTCCAATATCCTTGTCGTGACTTTTTCAAGGGCAGCGGCGAAGGAAATGAAAGAACGATTTCTGAATTTTACCGGTCAGGAGTATACACCGATCACATTCGGGACTTTCCATGGCGTTTTTTATGGAATTCTGAAGCAGGCGTATGGATTTACTGCGGCGAATATTCTGTCAGAGGAGGAGAAGTCTGCAATTCTCCGGGAACTTGCACTGAACCATGGCGGGGAACTGGCAGAGGAAGGTGATTTTTCGGAAGAAGTTGCCAAGGAGATCAGTGTTGTCAAGGGAAACAGGATTTCGCTGGAATATTATTATTCTTCGTGCTGTCCGGATGAGGTTTTCCGTCAGATCTACCGGGAATATGTCAAAACCTGTCAGGCGAGACGGAAACTGGATTTTGATGACATGATCCTCTACTGTTATGACCTTTTTGATAAGCGGAAGGATATTCTGGCAGCGTGGCAGAATAAATTTCAGTATATCCTGGTCGATGAGTTTCAGGATATCAACCAGCTTCAGTATGACATCGTGAAGCTTCTTGCGAAGCCGCAGGATAATCTGTTTATCGTGGGGGATGATGATCAGTCCATCTATCATTCCGTGGAGCAAGACCGGAGATCATGCTGAATTTCACAAAGGATTATCCAGAGGCAGAGACGGTGACACTGGATGTGAATTACCGATGTAGCAAGAGGATCCTTTCTTCTGCAATGCAGGTGATCGGAACGAACAAGAAAAGATTCCAGAAGCATCTGCAGACTCCCAATCCGGAAGGTGATCCGGTAAAGATCCGTGAATTTGAAAATCCGAGAGAAGAATATCTCGAAGTTGTATCAGAACTCCGGGCGCGTCTGGAACAGGGCGACAAGCTGGAAGACACAGCAATCCTTCTTCGCACGAACCAGGAGGCGGAAGTCTGGTCGGTGCGCTGATGGAACGTCAGGTTCCATTTAACATGAAAGAAAAACTTCCGAACCTGTTCCACCACTGGATCTGCCGGAACATTCTGGCATATCTGAGATTTGCGGCGGGCGATGAGAGCCGGAAGAATTTTGTTGAATTTATGAACCGCCCGAACCGTTATATAGCCAGAGATGCGGTATCACTTTCCCCTGTGATCTCCTTCGACCAGCTCAAGGATTTTTACAAGGATAAGGACTGGATGTGTGACCGGCTGACAACACTTGAGACGCATCTGCGTATCCTTCGGGGTCTGACACCTTTTTGCGGCGATAAATTTCATCCGAAAGGGCATGGGATACGAAGAATACTTGCGGGAATACGCGGAATATCGTAAAATAAAACCAGAAGAATTAAGTGAGATCCTGGATCGGCTGACCGACAGCACGAAGGGAATGGACAGCCTCGGAGACTGGGAAGCCTACATAGAAGATTACACCAGGAAACTGGAAGAACAGGCGAAGAAACAGGAGCAGGAAAGAGAGGGTGTACTGATCTCAACACTCCATGGAGTCAAAGGTCTGGAATATGACAAGGTATATATCCTGAATGTAAATGAAGGCAGCATGCCGTACAAGAAAGCAGTCCTGGAACCGGCGATCGAAGAAGAACGGAGGCTTTTTTATGTAGGGATGACCCGTGCCAGGAAGGAACTTGATCTGTGTTACGTGAGGCAGCAGCATGAGAAGAAACGGGAGCCTTCCCGCTTTCTGGAGGAGGTGCACATATGAAGGCAGTGATTTATTTTACAGAGGTCCCGGAGAAATATCTCCACAAGAATATGGAGCATATGATCGGAGAGAAACTACTTGCGACAGGACTTTACAAGGAATATGGACTGAAGCTGCATTTGAGCCGCGGGCAGCAGGAGAGCACGGCAAACCATTCCTGACCCTGCAGCCAAAGATCCACTACAACATCAGCCATTCCGGCAAATATGTAATGTGCATCATCGCCGGAGAAGAAGTCGGCATCGATGTCCAGGAACACAAGAAAGTCAACTACGAACGAAATGCTCACCAGAATGGTCCCGGCAGACATGGTACGCGAGATTCTTGAGAGCGAGCAGATGGAGAAAGCCTTTTTTACCCAGTGGGTGCTCAGAGAAGCCTACATCAAATGGACGGGAGAAGGTCTTTCCAAAGACCTCCGCAAGATCTCCCTGGACAAAGGCAGCTACCTGATGCTTGAAATGGAACCAGGCTACAGCGGAGCCGTCTGGTCCCGCGACCCGTTGGAACTGCGGTGGGTGCATGAGGAGATACAGCTGCCGTAATCGTGCGTAAAAATTAAAGTGAAACAATGAATAACAGACTGGACAAATAAAAATACCCTCCTTATACTGAATGTAACTACTTTTGGTACAGGGAGGGCATTTTTATGAATTCTGTCCGGTATCGTCAGATGAGGGAGATTCTCTGACAATCTATGATGAAGACAGGAACAGAATTCCTGCATACTGGGACATGGATCAGCAATGTTTTGTCGCGCAGGATGACGCGCTGAAAGAACTGAAATTTGACAGCTACATGGATTCAGGTACGCAGAATCTTCTGATGCAGTATCAGGATATCACCTGGGAATTTGTCAAGGCAAATGGATCACCACAGTTTGTATATGTTAACTTTTATAAACGCGGAGACGAGATCCGGACAGCCGACAGCGTTCTGAAAGGCTATGAAAAGCTTTTTACCGGACGAGGCTATATCTGGGGCAGGGCGATTCCACTTCTGAAAGAGCATATTCTGGTCGGAAGCGGACCGGATACTTTCGTAGAAGAATTTCCACAGCAGGATTATGTTATGAAAGCAAACACAGGACGCTGGATGCTGGAGCAGATTCCGTCCAAGGCGCACAGTCTGTATTTGCAGAATGCACTTCAGACAGGCATTCTGTCGCTGCTCTGTCTTCTGATATTCTGGGGAAGTTATGCAGTTTCGTCTGTTCGAAGCCTGAAACAGAAAAAAGACAGCAGTTTTTTTGCGGTGGATGCTGTGATTCTGCTGAGTGTGACTGCTTTTCTTTTCATGGGGCTTATGAATGATTCCAACCTGGCAGTATCCCCGTTGTTCTGGGGAATGCTCGGACTTGGCTGTGCCATGAAAAACGGATTTTTCCCGGTAATAAAAACAGATTGTCCACATATATTAACTGTAAAGAGGTGAGGACGATCGACAGGGAGAGTATTCAGAATCTGTTTGCAGGAAATATCCGCAAACTTCTCATTGAGGCGGGACCGGATTATGAGAAACTTTATGAGATCCGACTCCGGGTGGGACGCCCCCTGTTTCTTGTATATGCAGGGGGTGAACGCTTTTTGCAGATAAAAAGAGGCGAGCCGTATTTTGTGACGCGGCAGGATCTTAAGGAAACGCTGGAGTATGTGTGCGGATATTCGCTGTATGCGTATGAAGATGAGATCCGGCAGGGATACATAAGCGTACAGGGCGGACACAGAGTGGGCGTTACCGGCAAGGTACTTCTGAATGGCGACAGGATCCGTGGAATGAAATATATTTCCTGCATCAATGTCCGGCTGTCACATCAGATCCCGGGCTGTGCAGATGCAGTGATGCCGTATATTCAAAGTCGAAACCATATTTCACACACATTGATCATCTCACCGCCGAGGTGTGGCAAGACGACACTTCTGCGGGATGTGATCCGACAGCTCAGTAATGGGAGAGAGGGCATTCCTGGAGTGACAGTTGGGGTGGTGGATGAACGAAGTGAGCTTGCCGGAAGCTGGCAGGGTGTTCCACAGAATGACCTTGGAATGCGGACAGACATTCTCGATGCCTGTCCGAAAGCGGAAGGAATGCAGATGCTGGTGCGTTCGATGTCGCCGGATGTGGTGGCGGTAGACGAACTTGGCAGAGAAGAAGATTTCCGGGCGGTTGAAAGCGTGATCCATTGTGGATGCAGGCTGATTGCGACGGCACATGGAAATTCCGTGGAGGATATCTTAAACCAGCCGTTTTTTCAAAAGTTAAAAAAGATGGAAATATTTGAAAAATATATCGTTCTCGGAGACAGGAAGCAGATCGGTATCATAAAAGGAATCTACGATGAAAAAGGACAAAAATGGTGAAAATGGCGGCAAGCTGTTGCTGATCCTGGGTGGAGCAGGAATCGGGTATGCCAGAAGTCGGGAGATCACAGAAAGAGAAAAAGAACCTGGAGATTTTGCTTCAGATTCTTTTTTTCTGAAAGGAGAGATCCGATGCGGCAACAGTTCTCTTCCAGACGCATTCCGGGAGATTGCAGCAAAAATCAGTGGACCCTTTGAGATGATCCTTCGGGATGCCGCGCAGGAAATGGAAGATACCGGAGGCAAAAATCTGGAAGAGATCATGGAATCCTGCATACAAAGAAATTTTTATCAGGGAAATCCCGGAGGGTCGCAGAGGAAAGAAGAAATGGAGATTCTTCGGACTCTTGGGCGCAGACTTGGCTATCTTGACAGAGAAATGCAGATAAAACAGATCGAATTTCTGGAAACGGATGTGGAAGAACAAAGAAGACAGCTCAGAGAAAAAATGCCGGAGCAGAAGAAAATCTGCCAGTCCTTAGGATTATGGGAGGCATTTTGCTTGCAGTATTGTTTTGGTAAGAGGAGAAGGGGGAGAGCGTGGAAGTCACCATTATTTTCAAAATAGCGGCGGTCGGGATTCTGGTTTCCATTCTCTCTCAGGTATTGAAACACAGCGGGAGAGATGAACAGGCATTTCTTGTAAGTCTCGCCGGCCTTCTTATCGTATTATTCTGGATCGTACCGTATATTTATGAATTGTTTGTGGATATTCAGAAATTGTTTGTGCTGTAAGCAGGAGGAAAGATGGATATTATAAAAATTTCTCTTCTGGGGATCTGCGGTGTTATATTATGCTTTTTTCTGAAAGAAACCCGGCCGGAATATACCGCTTTTATCACGATGGGAATTGGCATCATGATCCTGGGACTGGCTGTCGGAAAGCTGGAATATCTTTTCGGAACGCTGCGGCAGCTCAAGGACAGCCTGCCTGTGGAGCAGGAGTACCTGACGACGTTAATTAAAATGATCGGAATCACTTACATCGGACAGTTTTCGGCAGGAATCTGCAAGGATGCGGGGCATCAGGCTACGGCGGCGCAGATTGAATTATTCTGCCGGCTTTCTGTACTGGTACAGAGCGTTCCAATCCTTCTGGCACTGCTGGAAACGATTCAGGAGTTTATGGCATGAGAGGGAAAAACTGGCTGGCGGTGCTGGTGCGTGTGGTATGTCTGGTAATTCTGATGGTAGCATGTGTAGCAGAAGTTTATGGAAGCAGTACAGGAATTCAGAGCCAGACACCAAAGAAAAGCCAGTCAGACGACATATCTGATTCTAATCAAAACGACACAGACATCGCACAGGAACTTCTGAACGAGATCGAACTGACAGATGTCCAGAACATGCTGGACGAACTTCTGGGCGAAGACAGTTTTTCCATGAAAGATGCGCTCATAAAACTGACAAAAGGTGAACAAGCATTTTCAAAAGAAGCGGTACAGGGAGTGGTGTACCGCTTTTTCTTTTATCGTCTGGAACAGGAGAGGGGACTTTTGGTCAAACTTCTCCTTCTGGTACTGTTTGCGGCTGTTTTTTCCAGCTTTGCGGATGTGTTCGAAAACGAACAGGTTGGAAATATCAGTTTTTTTGTCGTTTATCTGCTGGTTTTTACACTGCTGACAGATTCCTTTTCTGAAATGAGCCTGTCGTTGGAAAAGACGATCGACTGGATGACGGAAGTTATGAAAGGGCTGGCACCGGCGTTTTACATGACAGTCTGTGCCTCGTCCGGCGCGGCATCGGCGGCAGTTTTTTATGAGGGGGTTCTGATTCTGGTATGGCTGATCCAGTGGCTTCTTGCGACTGTCATCCTGCCTGCGTCCAGCCTGTATGTCCTTTTACAGCTCGTAAACTCCCTATCAAAAGAAGAAATGCTCGGAAAAATGGCAGAATTCCTCAACACGGCGATCTCCTGGAGCCTCAAAACACTCCTCGCGGCAGTGGTCGGCCTGCAGATCATCCGAAATCTGGTTGCACCGGTCATGGACAACCTGAAACGCGGACTTCTCGGAAGGACGGCAGGGGCACTTCCGGGAGTAGGAAACGCCGTAAATATGGTGACAGAGCTGGTCGTGACAAGCGCAGTCCTGATCCGAAACTGTCTTGGCGTTGTGATACTCGTCGTATTTGTACTGGCGGGAGCAGGACCGATGCTGCATTATGGTGTCCTGTCGCTTTTGTATCGCTTTCTTTCGGCGGTATCACAGCCGATCTCAGATAAACGGATGGTCAGCGCGCTCAGTGCAATGGGCGAGGGATGCACCCTGCTTCTTCGGATCGTTTTTACTGCGGAAGTTCTGTGCATGCTGGCATTCCTTGTCCTGATGGCAGGGATCCAGAGTTAGGAGGGCAGATGAAGGCAGAAATCTATCAGTGGGTCAGGATCCTGGCGACGTTTTATATTTTATTTACTGCGGTCCTGCAATTGATGCCGGACAGAAAATATGAACGGTACATCCGGTCTTTCATGGGACTTCTTTTGATCTACATGCTGTGCACGCCGCTTTTCTCTTTCCTGCGGGAAAGCAGGGAGATGATCGGGGATTTCGCAGACCATTATAACGAGGAAGTACACCTTCTGGAGCAGAAAGAAACGCAGGATCTTCAGGGCTTTTACATCCGTAAAGGCTTTCGTCAGGAACTTGCATCCCAGATTGCAAAAAAATGTGAAGATGCAGGAATAAAAATACAGGAGACCATCGTAGATATAGAAGGAGAGACGATATCGGTGGAACTGAAGGCGGATCAGAACATGGACAGCGAACAGGAAAGGAGGATCCAGGATGAACTCCGGCAGAACTTCGGGATCGAAGAGCAGAATATCAGAATTTTTGCAGAAGGGAATGACGAAACAGCAGTGGATCGTGATCCTGCTTCTGGGACTTCTTCTGTCGGTGATCGCACTTCCGGTATCCAAAAAGAGCAGTACACCAAAGCAGACGATCCTGATGGATAACAGTACACAGAGCACAGATGAAATCCAGTCCTCCCTGGAATGCAGGCTTCAGAATATTCTGGAGAATGTAGAAGGAGTTGGTGAAGTCAAAGTGATGCTGATGACGGAGGAACAGCAGGGAATCTATCGTTCCGGTGAAACAGAAGTCAGAGGAGTGCTGATCGCGGCAGAGGGAGCCTCTGATCCGGTGGTCGTGCAGAAAATTCAGCAGGCGGTAATGGCATTATTTCAGATCGAAGCCCATAAAATAAAAATAATGAAAATGAAATGAGGAGAGTAAAGTGAAAAAAATCGTAAAAAGGAATCAGGTCATCATCACTTCACTGGCAATCCTGATCGCAGTGGCGGGATACCTGAATTTTGCAGACGTGGATCTGGGATTCAAGGACAAAGAAGCGAGCACGGACAGTGCAAGTATTTTGGATCAGGTGGATTATGACATTACCGACGAAAGCGCACTTCTGGAAGAAAACAGTCAGAGCAGTCTTACCAATACAGAAGAAGACACGACAACGCCGGGGGAGGCGGTGCTGACAGGGGCATCCGGATTTGCGGCACAGGCAAAGCTTTCCCGTGAACAGGTGCGCTCCCAGAACAAGGCGGACCTGCAGGAGATCATCAACAATGCGGATATCTCGGATGATCAGAAACAGACCGCCATCAACACCATGGTAGAGATGACAGACGTATCCGAAAAGAAGCTGCAGCAGAAATGCTTCTTGAAGCCAAAGGATTCGAGAATGCGGTAGTAAATCTTACCGGAGAGACTGCAGACGTAGTTGTGCCGGAAGCAGACCTCGAAGATGCAAAAAGAGCACAGATCGAGGATATCATCAAGAGAAAGACAGGGATCGCAGCAGAAAATATCGTGATCACGCCGCTTGACCAGACAGAGGATACAGGGGAAGAAAGCAGTTCGATGGAAGAAAATGCTGACGAGACCGCGGCCTATGACAGCACGGACGAAGCAGATACTACATACGAAGACCAGGAAACTTCCACCGATCAGGTGATCCAGACAGACGGTATCTATGATTAAGAAATGACACAGATCAAAACAGAGGGGAGCTTCCTCTCTGTTTTGACATAAAAAGCATTAAGAATGCCATACAACGCCGACTGGGATATGGAGATGCCGTTTTCAAGAAAATGTTCCAGCTCGTGCTCAAAATATTCAACAGCGAGCTTGTTGGAAACCTTGGGATAACGATGCCGGATTTTGTAGCAGACACGGTTTGGCGGGGTGTTGACCAGTTCGCTGACATACAGAGAACGGTAATGCGAAAGCTCCTGAATGACAGATTCCGGTGCGATCATCCAGTTTTCGTCCTTTTTCCACAGGCGGTCAAGCAGAGTGATCGTGTCTGCTGAGATATGAGGTCTCGTAACAGAAGAAAGCCAGCGGTCATGCCAGATCTGGAAATTGTCATCCCAGCTCAGAAACAGTTCCATGGAGGAATCCAGTTCATCCGTATGTACCTGCGCCCGCGGGATCACCGGATGTTCGGACTGCACCAGATAAAGTTTTTCTTCAAAGATCTGCTCTGCGATGATGTTTTTGTAATGAAGATGCTGATAGACAAAACCGATATCAAATTTGTGCTCACTGAGCAGATCGTACAGTTCATTGGAGTGATGAGATTCAATATCCAGATCCAGATGAGAATGTGACTGAAGGATCTCATCATACAGCGGAGCAAATACGGCGATGTTCAGGCTGTCCGTGCAGCCGATTGTCAGAAGCATCCGTTCCTGGTTGTGCTGAAGTGTGAGTGTTTCTTTCCACAGGGACATCCACCGTTCGGCGAGGACGACAAAATCCATTCCTTTGGGTGTGAGTTCGACCTGCTTATGTCCTTTGTTTCGGATGACAAGAGGAAATCCCAGTTCATTCTCAAGGGAATTCAGACGATGGCTGACAGTTGGCTGGGACAGAAATAAAAGATCAGCAGTGCGGGTAATACTCTTGGTGTTTACGATAGTCAAAAAAGTTTCTATTTCTGCGAGATTCATAAAATTTCCTCCTGGCACGTATTCAAAAAATATGCCTCTATTATACAGAGAAAAGATTTGCTTTTCAATTATAACTTTATATCCTTTATATAGGGAAATTTCTTGACAGTCCGGCATAGTCTATAATAAAATAAAAAGTTGTATAGAAATTGGAAATAGGATAACAGACAGGAGGAAAAACGTGTCTAAGTACGCGAACGAAATAGAAAAAAGAAGAACTTTTGCCATTATCTCTCACCCGGATGCCGGTAAGACAACCCTGACAGAGAAATTTCTGCTGTATGGAGGTGCGATCAACCTGGCAGGTAGTGTTAAAGGTAAGGCAACTGCCCGCCATGCAGTATCTGACTGGATGGAAATAGAGAAAGAGAGAGGTATTTCCGTAACCTCTTCCGTATTACAGTTTCATTATGATGGATATTGTATCAATATTCTGGATACACCGGGACATCAGGATTTCTCAGAGGATACCTACCGTACTCTGATGGCAGCGGATTCCGCAGTCATGGTCATCGACGGAAGCAAGGGTGTCGAGGCACAGACAAGAAAGCTGTTCAAGGTCTGCGTCATGAGACACATTCCGATCTTTACTTTTATCAACAAGATGGACAGAGATGCAAATGATACGTTTGATCTTCTGGATGAAATAGAAAAGGAACTCGGGATCGCAACCTGCCCGATCAACTGGCCGATCGGTTCCGGTAAGAAATTCCGTGGAGTTTATGACAGAAATACACACAAAGTCCTGACCTTCTCTGACACACAGAAGGGAACCAAGGAAGGTGTGATCGAAGAAATCGATATTGACGATGCAAGACTTGACGACATCGTAGATCCGGATCAGAAGGAACAGCTCATGGATGAGATCGAGCTTTTGGACGGAGCAAGTGTGGAATTTGACCAGGAACAGGTAAGCAAGGGAAATATGACACCGGTATTCTTCGGTTCCGCGCTTACAAACTTCGGTGTGGAGACTTTCCTTGAGCACTTCCTCAAGATGACAACCTCTCCACTTCCGCGAGTATCCGATGAGGGCGAGATTGATCCGATGTCTGATGATTTCTCCGCATTCGTATTCAAGATCCAGGCAAACATGAACAAGGCACATCGAGACAGGATCGCATTCATGCGTATCTGCTCCGGTAAATTCGATGCATCCCAGGAAGTCTATCATGTACAGGGAGACAAGAAGATGCGTCTTCTCCAGCCTCAGCAGATGATGGCAGAATCCCGTCATGTGGTAGATGAGGCATATGCCGGAGATATTATCGGAGTCTTTGACCCGGGTATTTTTTTCCATTGGTGATACGATCTGTGCGCCGGGACGTAAGTTTGCATTTGAGGGAATCCCGACTTTCGCACCGGAGCATTTTGCACGTGTGCGCCAGCTTGATACCATGAAGCGTAAGCAGTTTGTCAAGGGTATCAACCAGATCGCGCAGGAAGGTGCGATCCAGATCTTCCAGGAATTCAACACCGGTATGGAAGAGATCATCGTAGGCGTTGTCGGTGTCCTGCAGTTTGATGTCCTCAAATACCGTCTGGAAAACGAATATAATGTCGAGATCCGTCTGGAAAACCTTCCATATGAGCATATCCGCTGGATCGCAAACAAAGAAGAAGTCGATGTGGCCAAGATCACAGGAACTTCAGACATGAAGAAGGTTACAGACCTCAAGGGCAACCCGCTTCTTCTGTTCGTCAATGCATGGAGCGTCGGCATGACAGAAGACCGAAATCCGAATCTCGTACTGACAGAATTCAGTAAATAAACGCTTTTAATTTGCGGACAAATTTGATATACTAAACCTATGCAAAATTAGAATTTGATAGCTGTGAGAGGATTTCTTGCAGCTATGAGTCGGAGCCCGCAGGAGGTATTAGATATGGCAGAAAAAGAGAACAACCTATAAATTACAGGATGTAGGAGGGATCGGTGAAGTCAAGATCGCAGATGAAGTAGTAACAGTCATCGCAGGACTGGCAGCAACCGAAGTTGACGGCGTTGCATCCATGGGAGGAAATATTACAAACGAGCTGGTAAGCAAGCTTGGAGTGAAGAACCTTTCCAAAGGAGTTAAGGTAACCGTCCTTGAGGGCGTTGTTACTGTTGACCTGACACTGAATATCGAGTTCGGCAAGAATATTCTTGAAGTAAGCAAGAAGGTTCAGGACAAGGTCAAATCGTCCATTGAAAACATGACAGGCCTGGAAGTGGCAGATGTAAATATCCGCATCGCAGGCGTTGATATGGAAAACGGAAAAGGAAAGTAAACTCTTTCCTTTTTTCTTTATAAAAGTCCCGGAGGGGGATATTGGTTTAGGAGGAAACATGCGAAGAAGCGAGCAGAGAGAACATATTTTTAAACTGCTGTTCATGACACAGTTTAATTCAGAAGATGAAATGTCAGATCAGGTGTCCATGTATTTTGAGACACTTGGAGAGCTGGAAGAGAAGGACCAGGAGGCAATGCAGGAGAAGTATCAGAAGATCCTGGAGAAGCTTGACGAGATCGACCAGATCCTCAACGACTACAGCCGTGGATGGAAGACAAGCCGTATGAGCAGAGTTGACCTGACAGCACTCCGTCTGGCAGTATATGAGATGAAATTTGATGAGGACGTTCCGGTTGGCGTTGCGATCAACGAGGCAGTAGAACTTGCCAAGATGTTTGGTGGAGACGATTCCGGTTCTTTCGTAAACGGGATCCTCGGCAAGATCGCCAGCGGTAAGAAGGACTCCGGTGAGGCACCGAAGAGACGCCGTCCGACCCATCAGGCCAAGATCATCATCCGTTCATCCAAGAAAGATGCACCGAAATCCGAAACAAAGGCAGAGCCAGAAGAAAACTCTGATAATTAATTAAATGAAAACAGTTTATTCCGTAGGACAGGTCAACCGTTACGTCAAGAACATGTTCATACAGGACTATGTTTTAAGAAAAGTATACGTCAAGGGTGAAGTATCCAACTGCAAATATCATACCAGCGGACATATTTATTTTTCGCTCAAGGATGAGACAGGGGTGCTTTCCTGTGTCATGTTTGCGGGACAGAGACGCGGACTTGCTTTCCGTATGAAGGACGGAGACCGTGTTGTAGTCGGCGGCGCCGTGGATGTGTATGAGAGAGACGGCCGTTATCAGATGTATGCGAAGGAAATCACTCTGGAGGGCGCCGGCGCACTTTATGAGAGATTCCTTGCACTGAAGGCAGAACTGGAGGAAATGGGAATGTTTGCACCGGAGTATAAGCAGCCGATCCCGCGGTTTATCCGCAGACTGGGAGTGGTGACTGCGCCTACCGGCGCGGCTGTGCAGGATATCCGGAATATTTCCCTGCGGAGAAATCCGTACCTGCAGATCATCCTTTATCCGGCACTGGTACAGGGCGATGGAGCAGCAGACAGCATCGTGAAAGGCATCCGTATGCTTGACGAGGCCGGCGTAGATACGATCATCGTAGGACGTGGCGGCGGTTCGATCGAGGATTTGTGGGCGTTCAATGAGGAGAAGGTTGCCAGAGCAATCTTTGAGTGCCGTACACCGATCATATCAGCAGTTGGACATGAAGTGGATTTTACGATCGCTGACTTTGTGGCAGATCTCCGTGCGCCGACACCGTCAGCAGCAGCAGAGCTTGCAGTGGATGATATGGCGCAGGTGATGTATACGCTTTCCAGTTATCAGGAGCGTTTCCAGCGTGACATGAGGGAGGAAATCGAGTTTCAGAGAGTACGGCTTGGGCAGTATCAGATGCGGCTTCAATATTAGCTCCGGAAGCGTCTCAGAGAACGGCGGCAGACCCTTGTGGATTTTGAGGATACACTGCGAAGGGCGATGGATAATAAACTCCAGCAGTACCGTCATCGTCTGGGAATCTATCTGGAACGCTACCAGGGACTGTCACCACTTGCGAAGCTGAATCAGGGATATTCTTTTGTTGCAGATACTGATGGCAGAGGGATCACTTCTGTTTCACAGGTCAAGCCCGGGGACAGAGTCGAAATTTCTGTGACAGACGGTGTGATCCAGGCGGAAGTTTCGGACAGCAGGAGGGAAACATGGCAGAAATAACAGAATCAAAGACAATAGAAGAGGTCTTTCAGGAACTGGATACTCTTGCTGCGAAGCTGGAGGACAGTGAAACGTCCCTGGAGGATTCTTTTCGTTTTTATAAAGAAGGAATGGAGCTGCTCAAATACTGCAGCGGCAGGCTGGACACAGTAGAGAAGAAGATGCTCCAGATGGACGAGGATGGAACATTACGAGAATTTTAAAGAAGAATTGCAGATAAGAACAGCACATGCAGAGGAAATCATCCGCAGATATCTGCCGGAGGAAGCCGGATTTGCCAGGACAATGGCAGAGGCGATGAATTACAGCATGTGTGCCGGCGGCAAGCGCCTGAGACCGATCCTTCTTCTGGAAACATTCCGGATGTTTGGCGAGGATGAGCGTGTTGCAGAGCCTTTTATGGCAGGGATTGAGATGATCCATACACATTCCCTGATCCACGATGATCTCCCGGCGATCGACAATGATGATTACAGGAGAGGACGCCTGACTACCCACAAAGTTTACGGAGAAGCAATGGGAGTCTTAAGCGGTGTCAGCCTGCTCAATTATGCATATGAGACAATGCTCGGTGCATTTGATCTGACTTCCGATAAGGACAGAGTGATCCGTGCACTGAAGATCATGTCAGATAAGACAGGGCTTTATGGAATGCTCGGGAGGACAGAGCGTGGATGTCGAGAATGACGGCAAGGAGATATCCAGAGAGATGCTGGATTATATCTACGAGCACAAGACTTCTGCGCTGATCGAGGCTTCCATGATGGCAGGTGCCATCCTTGGCGGAGCGGATGAAGAACAGACAGCACAGATTGAGAAGGCAGCTTCTGCTATCGGACTGGCATTCCAGATCCAGGATGACATTCTGGATGTGACAAGCACCAGCCAGGAGCTTGGCAAACCGGTCCACAGCGACGAGAAAAATAATAAAGTCACGTATGTGACACTGTTTGGTGTGGAGAAGGCATCTGAACAGGTTCAGAAACTTTCAGAGCAGGCAGAGACTGTTCTGGAAGGGTTAAGCAGCAAAAATAAATTTCTGACGGCACTTGTTATGGAGATGGCAAGCCGCAGAAAATGAAAGAGGGATACAAAGGATGTTGGAAAAGATCAATAAGCCAAATGATATACACAAAATAGCTTTAGCAGATTTTCCACAGCTTGCAGAGGAGATCCGTCAGTTCCTGATCGAATCTGTAAGCCAGACAGGAGGTCATCTGGCATCCAATCTGGGGGCAGTGGAACTGACACTGGCACTCCATAATGTACTGGAACTTCCGCAGGATAAGATCGTCTGGGATGTAGGCCATCAGGCATATACACAAGATCCTTACCGGAAGGAAAGACGGGTTTTAAAGGAAAACTTCGCAATGGAAAGGACGGCTATGAGGATGGGTTTTCCCAAGCGAAGCGAGATCGTGACTGTGATGCATTGATGCAGGACACAGTCGAACTCTATCTCAGCAGGTCTGGGATATGTGCGGGCAAGGGATCTTCTGGGACAGAATTACCGTGTGGTCTCAGTGATCGGAGATGGTGCGCTTACCGGCGGAATGGCATATGAGGCACTAAATAATGCCGCGGAACTTAAGACAAATTTCATTATTGTCCTGAATGACAACAATATGTCCATTTCCAAGAACGTAGGCGGGATATCTTCCTACTTAAGTGCACTCCGGACAGCGGAATCCTACACGGGAATGAAGATCAATGTGACCAAAAATCTCAAGAAGATACCACGTGTCGGAACTGCACTGGTAGATACGATGCGCAAGACCAAGAGCAGCATCAAGCAGCTCATCATCCCGGGAATGCTTTTTGAAAACATGGGGATCACATATCTGGGACCGGTGGACGGACACGATATGCGCCAGATGATGCGCCTTTTTAATGAGGCGAAGAGAGTTGAGGGACCAGTGATCGTTCATGTCCTGACAGAGAAGGGCAGAGGATACGAACCGGCACGGAAGCATCCGGATCAGTTCCATGGAACAGGACCGTTTGACATCAAAACAGGGAAAGCATTATCGCAGAAAAAAGGACCGACCTATACGGATGTTTTTGCGGATGCGATGGTGAATCTCGGTGAAGAACATGACAGACTGGTCGGCATCACTGCAGCCATGAAAGAAGGAACCGGACTTGTCAGATTTGAGAAGAAATATCCTGACAGACTGTTTGATGTGGGAATCGCAGAGGAGCATGCTGTTTCTTTTGCAGCAGGACTGGCACTTGGCGGGATGATTCCGGTTGTGGCGATCTATTCTTCCTTCCTGCAGAGAGCAGTGGATCAGATGATGCATGATGTCTGTATGCAGAATCTTCATGTGATCTTTGCCATTGACCGCGCGGGTCTTGTCGGTGCGGACGGAGAGACACATCAGGGATGTTTCGACCTTTCTTATCTCACGATGATGCCAAACATGACCGTGATGGCACCAAAGAATGCATGGGAACTCAGGAAAATGCTGGAGTTTGCAGTCTGCGCCAGTGGACCGGTTGCGATCCGCTACCCGAGAGGCGGCGCATATCTGGGGCTTGAAGAATTCGAAGCCCGATCCAGTATGGCAGAAGTGAAGTCCTGTACAGAGGCGAAGATCTGGCAGTCATTTCCGTAGGAGCATGACTGAGATCTGTGAACAGGTCTGTCGTGAACTTAAGGAGCGTGGCAGAAGGCCGACGTTTGTCAATGCAAGATTTGTCAAACCACTGGATACTGCGCTTCTGGATGAACTTTCCAGAGATCACAAATTAATCGTAACAGTAGAAGAAAATGTCAAAAACGGCGGATTCGGCGAACATGTGGCAGCCTATATGGAAGCCTGTCATCCGGAAGTACGTGTTCTTCCGATCGCGATCTGGAACCGTTTTGTAGAGCATGGAGAAGTCGGAAGCCTGCGGGCAAAGATCGGTCTGTCAGCACCGGACATTCTCGATGCAATAGAGGAATATGAGGAGCAACAATGAAAAAAAGACTGGATCTTTTGATGGTTGAGCGTGCACTTGCACCTTCCAGAGAAAAAGCAAAAGCATATATCATGTCCGGAGATGTATATGTAAACGGACAGAAAGAAGACAAAGCAGGAACCATGTTCCAGGAAACAGTAAAGATCGAAGTGCGTGGAAACACACTTCCATATGTAAGCCGCGGCGGTCTGAAACTCGAGAAAGCCATGAACAATTTCGGCGTTTCCCTGGAAGGCAAGGTCAGCATGGACGTAGGGGCTTCCACGGGTGGTTTTACCGACTGCATGCTTCAGAACGGGGCAGTCAAGGTATATTCTATCGATGTAGGCTATGGTCAGCTTGACTGGGGTCTGCGCAACGACCCGAGAGTTGTCTGCATGGAAAAAACAAACATCCGTTATGTGGTTCCGGAGGATATTCAGGAAGCACCGCAGTTTTCTTCCATTGATGTTTCCTTTATTTCTCTGACCAAGGTCCTGCTTCCGGTAAGAAATCTTCTGACAGAGGATGGAGAGATCGTCTGTCTGATTAAACCGCAGTTCGAAGCCGGCAGGGAAAAGGTCGGCAAGAAGGGCGTAGTCCGTGATCCGGCAGTCCATCTCGAGGTCATTGAGAAAGTCATGGCTTATGCGATGTCGATCGCGCTGGAGCCGCAGCATCTTTCTTTCTCTCCGATCAAGGGACCAGAGGGAAATATCGAATATCTGCTTCATCTCAGGAAAAGACCGGAAGGCACGATCTGCGAATCCGCACTGGAAGTATCACCGGAGGCGGTGGTGCAGGAAGCGCACGGTCAGCTCGACTGATGACCGGGGAAGGCAGAATTGAGGGATGGATAAATTTTATATCATTACCAACAGTGACAAGGACAAAGACCTTGAATTCACAGGCCAGATCGTAGAATATCTGAAGGCAAATGGCAGGAAGTGCATGGTACAGCAGGCGGAGCGCAAGCAGGAAGGTGCGTATCATTACACCAATCCTGCACTGATACCGGAGGACACAGAATGTATCCTTGTTCTCGGCGGTGACGGTACACTTCTTCAGGCGGCGAGAGATGTTGTACACAGAGAGATCCCGATGCTTGGTGTCAACCTTGGAACACTGGGATTTCTTGCAGAAGTGGACAAACAGTCTGTTTACAGTGCACTTGACAAGTTGATGGAGGACGATTACGAGATCGAGGAGAGAATGATGCTTACGGGAACTGTCTGGAGAGATGGTAAGATCATAGGCAGGGATGTGGCTCTCAATGACATCGTGATCGGCAGGGACGGACATCTTCGAGTTGTCCGCTTCAAGAACTATGTCAATGATGTGTACCTGAATTCCTATAATGCAGATGGTATCATCATTTCGACACCGACAGGGTCGACAGGATACAGCCTTTCCTGTGGAGGCCCTATCGTGGCACCGAATGGTTCCATGACACTGATGACTCCGATCGCGCCACATACGCTGAATACAAGAAGTATTATCTTTCCGGCGGAAGATGTGATCACGGTGGAGATCGGTGAGGGCAGACGACAGGTTCAGGAATACGGTGTGGCTTCTTTTGATGGAGATACAGTGATCCCGATGGTAACGGGAGACAGGATTGTGATAGAGAAAGCAGCTGTAAGCACAAAAATACTCAAGTTAAATCATTTAAGTTTTGTTGAAGTACTTCGCCAGAAAATGCGCGACAGTTAAGTGTAATGGAGGTTGGATGTGAAGGTAGCAAGACATGAAAAAATAATAGAACTGATCCGTCAGTACGATATAGACACACAGGAGGAACTGGCAGCACGGCTCAATGAAGCCGGGTTCAAAGTAACTCAGGCTACCGTTTCCAGAGATATCCGTGCACTCAAGATGACAAAGGTCGCAGGAAAAGACGGGAAATCGCATTATGCGATCCTCTCAGGTTCTTCCGCGGAACTGGGCGACAAATATACAAGAGTGCTCCACGATGCACTCACATCGATTGACGTAGGTCAGAATATGATCGTGATCCGGACGGTTCCGGGCATGGCGATGGGGGTGGCGGCAGCACTGGATGCACTGAAATGGAAAGAGATCCTGGGCAGCATCGCAGGGGATGACACTGTGATGTGCGTGGCTCGGGATGGAGAACAGGCACAGACTGCGGCAAGGAAACTGAAAGGAATCTTGAAATTATGTTAGTACATCTTCATGTGAAGAATCTCGCACTGATTGAAGATATTGAAGTAGAATTTGGTCCGGGGCTGAATATCCTCACCGGTGAGACAGGTGCAGGTAAGTCGATCCTTCTTGGTTCGATGCAGCTGATCCTGGGCGGCAGAAGCACCCGGGATATGATCCGGGCAGGAGCATCCTATGCACTTGTAGAATTACTGTTCCAGGTGGAGAATCCGCGTGCAGAGGAAGCTCTTGGGGAACTTGGAGTAGAACTGGAGGACGGACAGATCCTTCTGACACGTAAACTGATGGACGGCAGGAGCATCAACAAGATCAACGGCGAAACCTGCACGGTAAGCCAGATGAAGGCGGCAGCTTCCTGCCTTCTTGATATCCACGGACAGCATGAGCACCAGTCTCTTCTGTACCAGGACAAGCAGCTTGAGATCCTGGATGCATACGGCAAGGACGAGATCTATCCTGCAAGGGACAAAGTCCAGGAGGCATACAGAGCATACCGCAAATGCATGCAGGAACTTAAGAAACTCGATACAGATGAGGAACAGAGAAACAGGGAGAGAGCTTTCCTGGAATTTGAGATCAACGAGATCGAGACAGCACAGCTTCGCCCGGGAGAGGACGAAGAGCTGGAAACTCTTTACCGTAAATTAAACAATGGCAAGAAGATCCTCGAGACACTCCAGAGTGTCCGTGACCTGACCGGATATGATTCCGCACAGGGGGCAGGGGACTCTGTTGGAATGGCAGTGAGAGAACTGACCAGAGTGACAGAATTCGACAGCCAGCTGGAATCCATGTCAGGGACTCTTCAGGAAGTGGACAGCCTTCTGAATGATTTCAACAGAGAGCTTTCTTCCTATGTGGAGGATCTGAA
>ENA-OQCX01000024-OQCX01000024.1-human-gut-metagenome-genome-assembly--contig:-NODE-24-length-68455-cov-2.447445_pt1 | contig 68455 bp, 72 predicted proteins | sample MGYA00242762_ERZ504587 | MGnify/ENA primary metagenome ERZ504587 (study PRJEB26092, sample SAMD00036337) | human gut metagenome | host: Homo sapiens | study: EMG produced TPA metagenomics assembly of...
GAGATAATTTGTAATTTCAGAGGATTCGTAACATATTGGGTATCAATTATAACAAAAATCCTGCTTCCCATAAGAAGTGGGTGGGGAAATTATGTACCTTTATCTAAGCTTAAATGAAAGAGCCGTGGTTAATAACTGCCATGGAAGAGCCACATATTCGTCAACAAATACATTTCAGAGTCCGATTACATATTCTACATGCAAATTTATAATACCGGAAGCATAGCGATTGAAATAAATTCATAACTTTGTATATAATATGGAAAGACACAACAAAATATTCCTACCATCAAAAAAACATTTGTATGAATAGCGGTTATCATAAGAATCTTGTGTTCACGGCAGCGTGCATCGGAATGTGTTTTTTCGGTGTTTCAATGATTACATTGGGTTCGGTACTGCCTTCTCTCGTCACAAAACTGGAATTAAGCGGACTGCAAACTACGTCACTGGTAACCTTTCTTCCCATCGGCATGCTGGCCGGTTCGTTGATTTTCGGTCCTATTGCGGACCGTTTCGGACACAAAGCATTGTTGGTGCCCAGTTGCATCATCGTATTATCGGGATTGGAAGGACTGATATTTTTCGAAAGCATCCCGCTCCTTCAAATCTCCATCGTAGGCATAGGTCTGGGCGGCGGCATCCTTAACGGTGAAACCAACGCCTTGGTTTCCGACATCTCCGGAGAATCCGAAAAAGGCTCCCGGATCAGCTTCCTGGGAGTGTTCTACGGGTTGGGAGCGCTTGGCATACCAAGCCTTTTGGGAATCCTGTCCGAGCATTACTCTTTTGAAACCATCCTGCAAGGTATAGGCATCATTATGCTGGCAGGTATATTGTTCTGCATCCCCATACGTTTTCCCGCACCCAAGCAAGCGCAGGGATTTCCTGTAAAGGAAGGATTAGGCCTGCTGAAAGAAAGCAGCCTGCTGCTGCTCAGCTTCATTCTTTTCTTTCAAAGCGGCATTGAAGGAGTATGCAATAACTGGTCCACCAGTTATTTCGGTCAGGTAACCGACATACCTGCCAATCAGGGATTGATAGCACTCACCTGTATGGTTGCCGGACTCACCGTAGCACGTATGCTACAAATCGTACTTTTCAAAAAGATACAACCGGCAAAGGTGCTCCCCTACAGTCTTATCCTCACTGCAACAGGCTTTGCCCTGCTGACAGCAGCTCCCGGTTTCATACGGGCTGCTGCAGGCATGGCTGTAATAGGAATGGGATTATCGTCTACTTATCCGGTTATCCTGAGTATTCTCGGAACCCGCTACCCTTCATTGTCGGGAACGGCATTCGGCATAGCGCTCGCATCGCCTTATAGGACAAACTGCCATGAACGGACTGATGGGAATGGTTTTCACATATGACAACGGCATCGTGCTTTACCCTTATATAATGATAGGTTCACTGGCTATCATGCTTGTTTTGTTTAAGCGTTCACTCAAATAAATTATTTACCCTCTGCATTCTGCCGGGAATTATTAAAGAAAACTCACGACATGGTGGAAAAGCCGGAAAAATTTCCTGACACAAAACGGAATTTATCATTAATTAATTAGATTAGATTTTCGCTTTATCGTATATTTGCCCTGAATAACCGAATTAAGAGATATGATAAAAATAAGTTTTGCACTTTTTTTCTGCCTTTGTGCACTGGCAGGCTTTGCCCAGAACAGCAAGCCACTCGATTTGAAAGAAATCGTATCCGGAGAATTTATCCCTCAAAACATTTCGGGTGTCATCCCTATTCCGGGAGACGGCGAACATTATTCGCAAATGAATGCGGATAAGACACAAATCATCAAATACTCTTTCAAGACAGGCAAACCGGTAGAAGTGCTGTTCGATGCGGCTACTGCCCGCGAGTGTCCATTCAAGAAGTTCGACAGCTACAGCTTTGCTCCAGACGGCAGCAAATTGCTATTGCAACAGAAACAGTGCCTGTATATCGCCACTCTTATACAGCAGTACATTATATATATAGCCTGAAGCGGAATTTGGACGGCAAGATAAACAATGTAGTGGAGAAACTGTCGGACGGCGGACCGCAACAAGTACCCATCTTCTCGCCCGATGGAAACCAAGTGGCTTTTGTGCGCGACAACAACATCTTCCTCGTTAAATTACTTTACGGCAACAGCGAAAGCCAGGTGACCGAAGACGGCAGCCGCAATGAAGTGCTGAACGGCATTCCCGACTGGGTATACGAAGAAGAGTTTGCATTTAACCGTGCCTTGGAATTCAGTCCCGACAGCAAGATGCTGGCTTTCATCCGTTTCGACGAACGGGAAGTTCCCTCTTATACTTTCCCGGTATTTGCCGGAGAAGTGCCTCATATTGCCCCTTACGAGAAATACCCGGGAGAATATACTTATAAATATCCCAAGACAGGTGAAAAGAATTCAAAAGTATCCGTACACACTTTTGATATCAAATCCAAAGTAACCCGCAAAATCAATCTTCCTTTGGAAGAAGGCGGCTACATTCCCCGTATCCGTTTCACACAAGACCCGAACAAGCTTGCCATCATGACGCTGAACCGCCACCAGAACCGGTTCGACCTGCATTTTGCCGACCCTCGCAGTACCGTATGCAAGTTGGCCGTACGTGATGAGAGCGACACTTATATCCGCGAGAATGTATTTGACAACATCATTTTCTATCCGGAGACTTTCAGTTTTGTCAGTGAAAGAAACGGATACAACCACTTGTACTGGTACAATATAAACGGAAATCTTATCAAACAGGTCACTTCCGGCTCATACGAAGTACAGGATTTCCTGGGTTATGACCCTGAAAACGGAAATTTTTATTACAGCAGCAACGAAGAAAGTCCGCTGCGCAGCGCTATCTACAAGATAGACCGCAAAGGCAAAAAAACAAAGTTATCATCGCATACAGGGACAAATAGCGCCCTGTTCAGTACAGACATGAAGTATTTCATGAACCGCTATTCAAGCCTGGACATTCCGACTGTCATCACCCTGAACGACAATAACGGCAAAACGCTGACCACACTTGTAGATAATGCCGCACTGAAGCAGAAATTAAACGGATATGATATGCCGAAGAAAGAATTCTTCTCTTTCCAGACCTCTGAGGGCACTGACTGAATGGCTGGATGATAAAGCCGGCAAACTTCTCCGCAAGCAAAAAATATCCGGTTCTGATGTATCAGTACAGCGGTCCAGGCTCGCAGCAGGTACTTGACAAGTTCGGCGTGAGCTGGGAAACTTACATGGCTTCCCAAGGCTATGTCGTAGTGTGCGTAGACGGACGAGGCACGGGCGGACGCGGTGCGGAATTTGCCAAAAGCACCTATCTGAATCTCGGTGTCAAAGAAGCCAAAGACCAAGTGGAAACCGCCTTGTACTTAGGACGCCAACCTTATGTAGATAAAAATCGTATCGGAATTTGGGGCTGGAGTTATGGCGGCTACATGACCATTATGAGCATGAGCGAAGGAACTCCCGTATTCAAAGCCGGAGCAGCCGTTGCTCCGGTTACCGACTGGAACTATTACGATACCGTATACGGCGAACGTTTCATGCGTACCCCGAAAGAAAATGCCGAAGGTTACAAAGCCTCGTCCGCCTTTACCCGTGCCAACAACTTGCATGGCAATCTGTTGTTGGTACATGGCATGGCGGATGATAACGTTCATTTCCAGAATTGCGCGGAATATGCCGAACACCTCGTACAACTTGGCAAACAGTTCGACATGCAGGTCTATACCAACCGCAACCATAGCATCTTCGGAGGCAACACCCGTCTGCATCTGTATACCAAATTAACGAACTTCTTTAATCGGGAATTGAAAAAGTAAATGAGCGAAAGAGTACGTAAGCCGGAATGGCTCAAAATAAGTATCGGTGCCAACGAACGTTATACCGAGACAAAACGCATTGTAGAATCCCACTGCCTGCACACGATATGCAGCAGCGGACGTTGTCCCAATATGGGAGAATGTTGGGGAAAAGGTACGGCCACTTTTATGATAGGCGGAGACATCTGTACCCGTTGCTGCAAGTTCTGCAATACACAAACAGGCAAGCCCATGCCGCTTGACCCGCAAGAACCGGTGCACGTAGCCGAATCCATCGCCTTAATGAAGCTCTCCCACGCCGTTGTCACTTCCGTAGACAGAGACGACCTGCCGGATTTGGGAGCCGCCCATTGGGTGCAAACAATCCGCGAAATCAAACGCCTCAACCCGGATACGACCGTTGAAGTACTGATTCCAGACTTTCAGGGAAGAAAGGAACTCGTAGACATGGTTATCGAAGCCCGGCCGGAGATAATCTCCCATAATATGGAAACCGTAAAACGTATCAGTCCGCTGGTACGGAGTGCTGCTCATTATGAAACAAGCCTTGAAGTATTGCGGCAGATATCCGAAAGCGGCACTGTTGCCAAATCCGGCATTATGGTAGGATTGGGGGAAACTCCGGATGAAGTGGCAGCGCTCATGGACGACCTGCGCGACGCAGGTTGCCGGATACTCACTATCGGACAATATCTGCAACCTACGCATAAGCATTATCCCGTAGCAGAATATGTTACCCCTGCCCAATTTACCGCCTACAAGGAACTCGGATTAAAAAAAGGATTCACCCAGGTAGAAAGCGCACCATTGGTCCGTTCGTCCTACCATGCAGAAAAATCAACCCAATATCTACAAAAAAGATGAAATAAAGAACATTTTATACCGGCTGTTTGTTGAATAGGAAACGGCAAAATAGCGTAGTAATGGGCAAGCAACGAATTCTATCATCTAAGTTTAATATGTCGCTCGGATATATTCCCGTTATTATATCCATTATATTATGTGAATTCATAATACAAGACATTGCTATCTACATCGGTGCAGGCGTAGGTGTGTTGTCCAGTATCTATATGTGGCAGCGCAAGGGGCCGCATATCCCCCAATTCATATTATACAGCACGACAGGAATGTTACTGTTATTGACAATAACTTCCTTTTTTTCCGCTGATTATTGTCCGGAAGCAATGTTTCCGTTTACGCTGGAAATCAGTGCGATTATACCTCCGCTCATCATCTTTCTGAATAGAAGACGCTTTTTGAACTATCACACAGCCCAGACCCATAAATGCTGCAAGCAGTTTTTTGCACAAGGAGCCGAAGCCGCCATAGTATCGGCCCGTGTATTACTGCTCATCGGTTTCCTGCATTTTCTTATCATATCGCTTGCCATATTGTTCGGGCATCCGCTGAACGATACGCTACGCTACATTTTATTCCGTATCATGCCGCCCTGCGTATTCATACTGGGTATCTTGTTCAATCAGTTCGGCATATACTATTTCAACAAGATAATGAGTCATACCGTATTTGTACCTATCGTGACAAAAAAAGGAGATGTTATTGGAAAAGCAATGGCCTCAGAAGCATCAACCGGAAAAACGAATATATCAATCCCGTTATCCGCATCACCGTAACTTCACACGGTATGCTGTTTTTACTGCCCCGTCCTCAATGCAGCATACTCGAAAAAGGCAAAACGGATATATTAATGGAGAACTACTTATTGTATGGAGAAACTCTGGAACAAGGTGCTGAAAGAATCTTACAAGAAATCCTTCCCTCAGCTCCGCCCCAAAATCTCCACTTCTGTTTCATGTACCACTTTGAGAATGAAATTACCAACCGCCTGGTCTATAACTTTATCCTTGACCTGAACAATGATTCCATCCTATGCAACAAAAAGTTCAAAGGCGGAAAACTTTGGACATTCCAGCAAATAGAGCATAACCTTCACAGAAACTTTTTCAGCAGTTGTTTCGAACGTGAATACGAACACACAAAAGAAATTATTTATACAAGAGAAAAATACAAGGAATTTTAGACAAATCGGGAACCTTCCCTTTCCATTCTTTCACCGTTTTCGTTTTAATATACTCTCCCTCACATGTAATATCGGCAGCAATGCAAAGTTTGGTCTGAGGACGGCAGTTATGCAGAATATCCTCTATCATCTTATTGTTACGATAGGGAGTCTCTATAAAAAGCTGGGTCTGATGCTCATTATACACGCGTTGTTCCAACGCTTTCAGTTTCTTGGCACGCTCACCGGGTTCAATAGGCAAATATCCGTGAAAGGCAAAACTCTGTCCGTTAAAACCGGAACCCATAACCGATAATATGATTGAAGAAGGCCCGACCAAAGGAACCACCCTCAAGTTCTTACGCTGCGCTATAGCCACCACATCCGCCCCCGGATCGGCAACAGCCGGACATCCTGCCTCGGAAATCACTCCCATTGGATTTCCTGCCTCAAGCGGTTTCAAATATCCGGATATATCTTCCGGTGAAGTATGCTTATTGAGCGTATAGAACGTAAGCGAATCAATATCTATTTCCCTGTCGACTTTCTTCAGGAAACGACGTGCCGAACGCACATCCTCCACTATAAAATGACGGATACCTAAAATCACTTCTTTATTATAAGAGGGTAATACGGTTTCAACAGGAGTATCGCCTAAAGTAACAGGCAACAGATAAAGAGCAGTTTCCATGTAAATCAACTAAAGAAATAAAAATAGAGTGGTAAGATTTATAAAGGGATATAAAAAAGCGGTAAAGCGGTAAGGCGATAAGGCTATGAGCCTGAATACCCTATCACTTTACCGCTTCATCATCCTTTTTTATCCGTAGATTATATTTCCGTTTTCGTCTTTGTACTCATCCAGACCTTTTTCATAAGTAGCCATAGCGCGCAAACTCATACCTACGCTGGAGAAACCGCCATCGTGGAACAAATTCTGCATAGTAACCTTACGGGTTAAGTCGGAGAACATAACGATACAGTAATCCGCACATTCGTCAGCCGAAGCATTACCCAGCGGAGACATACGGTTGGCAAAGTCGAACAGTTTGTCCATACCCTTTACACCCGAACCGGCAGTGGTCATTGTCGGAGACTGGGAAATTGTGTTGACACGTACATTGTGCTCACGTCCGTAGATATAACCAAAGCTACGGGCAATAGACTCCAACAGTGCTTTTGCATCCGCCATATCATTGTAACCGTAGAACGTACGTTGCGCTGCCACATAACTCAAAGCTACGATAGAACCGTATTCGGCAATAGCGTTCATCTTCTTGGCAGCCTGTATCATCTTATGGAAAGATATTGCCGAAATGTCCAGCGTCTTATCCAACATATCGTAATCCAAGTCATCGTATGTACGTTTCTTGCGTACATTAGGAGACATACCGATAGAATGAAGGACAAAATCCACCTGACCGCCCAGCACTTCCATAGAGCGTTTGAATACATTCTCCAAATCTTCCACACTGGTGGCATCCGCTGCTATGACTTCGCAATTCAGTTTTTCGGCCAATGCCGAAACTTCACCCATACGTACAGCGACAGGTGTATTGGACAAGGTGATCGTTGCACCTTCTTCTACTGCTTTTTCTGCTACTTTCCAGGCAATGGACTGCTCATTCAGAGCACCGAAATAATGCCTCTTTTTCCTTTCAACAAATTGTAACTCATACCTTTTTTACTAAGTTTTGAGTTGCAAAGATAGTGCAAAAACCCCGAATGCACGCAAAGAAAAGGGTAAAACCGCAAAAAATACACCAAAACCAACAATTTGTACACATCTTTTCTACCAAAGCCCGATACATTTGCAAACGGTAATTAAGAGGTTTTTTCATAATAATTTATTTAAGGTTAGAATTAGGTTAACATGAATCATTTATTATTTCTTTCGTAAGCCACTCGTGAGAGCAGCTTCCGGGGAAGTAATAAGATGGAAAGTAAAGATTAGGAAATGCCGCTTAATCCGCAAATCAGAATTCATAAATTCATTAACATAGTATCACGAATGAACACATTACTAAAAAAGCTATTTACGCTTACCACATTTTCTCTTGCATTACTGCCTGCACAGAATGCTGTTCATGCCCAATGCAAAAATTCTATAGATGAGAACATCTATAAAGAATTGCCTTTCAACATGCCAAAGGTTGAGCAGCCGTCGTTTCCTGATTATACAGTCAGTATCCTGCAATTCGGAGCCAAAAGCGACGGAACTACCTTAAACACAAAAGCGATTAATGATGCCATTAAAGCCGTCAATGCAAAAGGCGGCGGTAAAGTAGTCATTCCAGAAGGATTGTGGCTGACAGGTCCTATTGAGTTATTGAGCAACGTCAATCTGCATACGGAGAAAAATGCCCTCGTTGTCTTTACAGATGATTTCAATGCCTATCCCATTCTTGAGACATCGTTTGAAGGTTGAATACCCGCCGTTGCCAGTCGCCTATTTCTGCGCGCAACGCAGAAACATAGCCATTACAGGCTATGGTGTATTCGACGGTTCGGGCGATAGCTGGCGTCCGGTGAAAAAAAGCAAACTGACTGCCGGCCAATGGGATGCACTTGTCAAGTCGGGCGGTGTAGTAGACAAATCCATATGGTATCCCACAGCCGGATCGTTAAAGGGAGCATTGGCCTGCAAGAACTTCAACAATCCCGAAGGTATCGAAACAGACGAGGAATGGAATGAAATCCGTCCGTGGTTGCGCCCCGTATTGCTCAATATCGTCAAGAGTAAAAGAGTCCTGTTAGAAGGTGTTACATTCAAGAACTCACCAAGCTGGTGTCTGCATCCGCTATCATGCGAGCACATCACCATTAACCAAGTAAAAGTATTCAATCCCTGGTATTCTCAGAACGGCGATGCCCTGGATTTGGAATCCTGCAAGAATGCATTGATAATCAATAACATCTTCGATGCCGGTGACGATGCCATCTGCATCAAATCCGGTAAAGACGAGGACGGACGCAAACGCGGCGAACCTTGCCAGAACGTTATCGTAAAGAATAACACTGTGTTACACGGTCATGGCGGTTTCGTCGTGGGCAGTGAAATGTCCGGCGGTGTGAAAATATTTATGTAACAGATTGCACTTTCCTCGGCACAGACGTAGGTTTGCGCTTTAAAAGCACCAGAGGACGCGGCGGTGTTGTAGAGGGAATCTATATTCACAACATCCACATGATTGATATACCCCACGAAGCACTGCTCTTCGACCTATTCTATGGCGGCAAGCTGCCGGTGAAGAAACGGAAGAAGACCTGAAAGGCCGCATGAAGACAGCAGTTCCCCAAGTGACTGTTGAAACGCCTTCTTTCCGGGATATTCACATCTCCAATATCATCTGCAAGGGTTCCGGACGCGCCATGTTCTTCAACGGACTGCCCGAAATGCCCATCAGGAATGTAACCGTAAAGGATGTAATCATCAACGATGCCAAAGAAGGCGTTGTCATCAGCCAGGCGGAAGGTGTCACATTGGAAAACATACGTATAGAGACTAAGGGACACACATTGGATGTGAAAAACGCCAAAAATCTGAAAGTGGACGGAAAAGTATATTCCGCTATTGGCGCAGAAGGAAAAATGCTGGATTTTTAAGTAAAGTTCAATAAGCAATAAGCGCAAAGCAGACAGTCTTTTTGCCAAAAGGAAAAGAGCTGTCTGCTCTATTTAGTTTAATTTTGCCGCAGTTTATTAAACACATTCCTTATGAAAACGACCTTTTTAACCGGTTTCCTGTTAATGTGCGCATGCACTCTTGCCGCACAATCACAACCAAATACCAAAACCATTTCGGTAGAAGTAACCAACTCATGGAGCAAGGACAAGAGCGATGCTCCGGTAGTACTGAAAATCAAAGACCTGCAACCCGGCTTCCGCGTACGTTCGGCTGTTGTAATGAACGGCAGTGAGGAAATCCCCTCGCAACTGGACGACTTGAACGGCGATTTAAAAGCCGATGAGCTGGCATTTGTCATGGACATTCCTGCCCAAAGCAAGAAAACGCTGGCAATTACCCTGTCTTCCGCCCAAGCAGATAAGACCTATCCGGCACGTGTATTTGCCGAAATGCTGATACGCGATGCAAAAAAGCAGAAGCACGCCCCCACACAGTCGGTTACAGTACCGGGCTCTACCAATTTTTATAATATGCTACACGGGCACGGGCCGATGTTCGAATCGGAATTAGTGGCTTACCGCGTTTATTTCAATCAAAAGCAAACCGTTGACCCGTATGGCAAGTTTAAAAAAAGGACTGGAAATCAAGGAAAGCGGTTTTTATCCCAATGACGAACAGCTTGCACGCGGTTTCGGAGACGATGTACTGATGGTTGGCAACAGTTGCGGTGTCGGCGCCCTGAAAGGTTGGGACGGAACGAAGGCCATCCACATAGAACCGATAGCTTTCCGCACCGAAAGCATTCTTGCTTATGGCCCTATACGCACCATAGTCGATGTAACCGTAAAAGGCTGGAACTATCAGGGAAAAGAATTGAACATGACCAACCGCTATATCCTTTATGCCGGACACCGTGACCTGCTGGTAGAGACTTTCTTTGACGAACCGCTGGAGAACGAAGTGTTCTGTACCGGTGTGCAGAATATCATGGGCAACGAAACACGCTCGGAATCAGATCACAAAGGATTGATAGGCAGTTGGGGAAGGCACTGGCCGGTCAACGACACCGTAAAATACGCCAAAGAGACAGTGGCATTGCCACCTATGTTCCTCAGAAATATATCCGTCAGGAAGTAAAAGATAAAGATAATTTCCTTTATACCTTCTGCACCGGGTCGCGACCGTTTCCACCATTACACCATGTTTACTTCATGCAAGGAAACTTTCGGATATCCTACTCCCGAAGCATGGTTTGCCTATATGCGCGAGTGGAAAGAAGAGTTGCAACACCCTGTTCAGATTAAAATCAAGAATTAAACACTCAAAGAATCAAATCGTAACATGAAAAGCAGAAACGCACTTTTAGGACTCAGCCTGCTGCTGGCAATGCCGCTGGCGGCACAAGAAAAGAATTATGTTTCCGAGGTATGGGTAGCCGACCAAGGCAACGGTAAATATAAGAACCCGATACTCTACGCAGACTATTCCGATCCGGATGCCTGCCGCGTAGGAGATGATTTCTATATGACCTCTTCCAGTTTCAACTGCCTGCCGGGTCTGCAGATTTTACACTCCAAAGACCTCGTTAACTGGAGTATCATCGGCGCTGCCGTTCCCTACGCCCTCCCCCCTATCGAAACACCGGAACGTCCGGAGCATGGCAACCGTGTATGGGCGCCTGCCATCCGCCATCATAACGGTGAATTCTACATTTTCTGGGGCGACCCCGACCAAGGCGCGTTCATGGTAAAAGCCAAAGACCCCAAAGGCCCGTGGACAGAACCCGTGCTCGTAAAACCGGGCAAGGGCATCATAGACACCTGCCTTTCTGGGATGAAGACGGAAAGGTCTACATGGTACACGCCTATGCAGGAAGCCGTGCCGGATTGAAAAGCATCATATCCATCTGCGAGTTGAATGCGGATGCCACCCAAGCCATAACACAATCGCGCATCATCTTCGACGGTCATGAAGCGCATCAGACCTGCGAAGGTCCCAAACTCTATAAAAGAGGAGAATATTACTACATCTTCCATCCGGCAGGCGGCGTGCCCACCGGCTGGCAGGTTGTCCTCCGCTCCAAGAACATATACGGCCCTTACGAATGGAAGAAGGTACTGGCACAGGGTAACAGCCCTATCAACGGCCCTCATCAGGGAGCATGGGTAGACACTCCTACCGGTGAAGACTGGTTCCTGCATTTTCAGGATGTCGGCGCATACGGTCGTCTGGTGCACCTGCAACCTATGAAATGGGTAAACGACTGGCCGGTTATCGGCATCGACAAAGACGGCGACGGCTGCGGCGACCCGGTACTGGTTCATACGAAGCCGAACGTAGGCAAGACATATCCTATCCGCACTCCGCAAGAAAGCGATGAGTTTGACGGTTATACCCTCTCTCCGCAGTGGCAATGGCATGCCAACATCAATGAAAAATGGGCCTATTATGCAGGCGACCAGAGTATTGTACGTCTTTACTCCTACCCGGTTGTCAAAGAATATAAGAACCTTTGGGATGCAGCCAACCTATTGTTGCAAAAACTCCTTCCGACAACTTACCGCCACAATGAAGCTTACCTTCAAACCGACGGAGAAATACAAAGGAGAACGTACCGGACTGGTAGTTATGGGACTTGACTACACCGGACTTATCCTGGAAAATACGGACAAAGGCCTGGTATTGTCTCAAGTGTCTTGCCCCAAAGCAGACAAAGGTACTTCCGAACCGTAAACGGTACAGTCGATTTAAAGGATAATACGATTTACCTGCGTGCCAAGTTCACCTCTGACGGGAAAAAGATTTCCAAGAGCGAAGGCGGACACGACCTGTTGGTAATGTGCCACTTCAGTTACAGCCTCAACGGAAAGAAATTCCAGCCATTGGGCAAACCGTTCCAAGTAAAAGAAGGCAAGTGGATCGGTGCCAAAGTTGGCATGTTCTGTACCCGCCCGGCTATCGTTACCAACGACGGCGGCTGGACAGATGTAGACTGGTTCAGAATTACCAGATAACAGGCTTCATGGACATACTGCCTCACCATAGATAACATTGATTTCCGGTTTATCAGGTATCTATCTTAAAATCGGTATTAATCCGCGTTATCTATGGTGAGTTTTTATATAACCCCTGCAAATTGTTATATCTTTGTTCCCAAAATAAAAAAGAGAAAACAATGAAGAAACTTGTTATATTCGACTTAGACGGTACATTATTAAATACCATTGCCGATTTGGCGCAAAGCACCAACCATGCATTGAGCGTACTTGGTTACCCCACCCACGAGGAATCAGCCTATAACTTCATGGTGGGTAACGGAATCAACAAACTATTTGAGCGAGCCCTTCCCGAAGGAGAGAAGAGCGAGGAAAATGTGCTCCGTGTCCGTAAGGAATTCATTCCTTACTACGATGCACACAATGCCGACAAGAGCCGTCCCTATCCCGGCATACCCGAACTGCTGGAACAATTACAGTCGCTGGGACTGCAAATAGCGGTTGCATCCAATAAATACCAAGCAGCAACCCAAAACTGATAGCTCACTATTTCCCGAAAATAAACTTTGTCGCCGTATTCGGCCAACGGGAAGGAGTAAACGTGAAACCCGACCCGACCATTGTAGACGATATTCTATCCATTGCCAAAACAGATAGAAAAGATGTGCTTTATGTAGGAGATTCCGGCGTGGATATGCAGACGGCAATCAATGCCGGGGTAACGTCTTGCGGAGTAACCTGGGGGTTCCGCCCACGGACAGAGTTAGAGGAGTTTCACCCCGATTATATCGCAGACAAAGCGGAAGAAATCTTAAAACGGATAAACTGACAAGCTATGATCAAAAAATGGTTCATGCTAATCCTTACCTTTTGCTGTATCGGCGGTAAGGTCACGGCACAAAATGATACCGTCCTGAAACTATGGTACGACAGCCCTGCCAGACAATGGGTAGAAGCTCTGCCATTAGGCAACGGAAGCTTGGGAGCAATGGTCTTCGGCGACCCCATACACGAACGGTTCCAGCTCAATGAAGAGACTGTTTGGGGCGGTTCACCTCACAACAACACCAATCCCAAGGCAAAAGAAGCGTTGCCCCGCATACGCCAACTGATATTCGAAGGGAAAAATAAAGAAGCGCAAGAGTTATGCGGCCCTGCCATCTGCTCACAATCTGCCAATGGAATGCCGTATCAAACGGTCGGCACACTGCATCTCGATTTTGAAGGAATCAGTAAATACGATGACTATTACCGGAATCTGGATATTGAAAAGGCAATAGCCACCACCCGTTTCACGGCCAATGGCGTTACTTACGTACGGGAAACATTCACCTCATTTCCCGACCGGTTATTAGTTATCAGACTAACAGCCTCAAAAAAAAGAAGCATTTCTTTCACTGCGCATTACACCACTCCTTATACCGAAAACACAGAGCGCCGCATCTCTTCCCGCAACGAATTGCAACTCAACGGAAAGGCCAACGACCACGAAGGCATTGAAGGAAAGGTTCGATTCACCGCACTTACCCGGATTGAGAATAACGGCGGTACGCTAAAAGCAACCTCCGACAGTACTTTGCAAGTCAAGAATGCCAATAGCGTTGTTCTGTACGTATCCATCGGCACAAACTTCATAAACTACAAAGACGTATCGGGAGATGCACTTAAAACCGCACGGCAATACATGAAGCAGGCCGGCAAGAACTACGCAAAAAGAAAAGAAGCCCACATTGCCGCCTATCAAAAATACTTAACCGCGTTTCCCTCGACTTGGGCAGCAATTCCCAAATCAAAAACCGAACAGACCGGCGTGTAAAAGAATTCAGTTCTACTGCCGATCCGCAAATGGCTGCCCTATACTTCCAATTCGGACGTTATCTCTTAATATGTTCTTCACAGCCGGGTGGACAAGCCGCCAACCTGCAAGGCATCTGGAACTATCAGTTGCGCGCTCCCTGGGACGGGAAGTACACCACCGACATTAACGTAGAAATGAATTATTGGCCGGCAGAAACCACTGCCTTGCCCGAAATGCACGAGCCGTTTCTGCAATTGGTAAAAGAAGTAGCCATACAAGGTCGCGAGAGTGCCGCCATGTACGGCTGCCGTGGCTGGACGTTGCATCACAACACCGATATATGGCGCAGTACAGCGCCGTAGACGGTCCTAAATATGGTGTTTGGCCCACTTGTAACGCCTGGTTCTGCCAGCACTTATGGGATCGGTATCTGTTCTCCGGCGATAAGAACTATTTAGCAGAGGTTTATCCGATTATGCGCGGCGCCTGCGAATTTTATCTGGACTTCTTAGTACGCGAACCCCAAAACAACTGGCTGGTAGTAGCTCCTTCCTATTCACCGGAAAACAGTCCGTCTGTTAACGGCAAACGCGATTTTGTAATTGTTGCCGGTGCTACGATGGATAATCAAATGGTTTACGACCTCTTCCACAATACCATTCAAGCCGCCACCTTAATGAATGAGCATAAATCCTTCACAGACAGCTTGCAAACCGTGGCCAAGCATTTGGCACCCATGCAGGTAGGACGCTGGGGACAGTTGCAAGAATGGATGGAAGACTGGGACAATCCTCAGGATCACCACCGTCATGTTTCCCACCTATGGGGACTATATCCCGGCCGTCAAATCAGCGCCTATAATTCTCCTGTTCTTTTTGAAGCGGCCAAGAAATCGCTGATTGCCCGTGGAGACCACTCCACCGGTTGGTCTATGGGATGGAAAGTCTGCCTATGGGCACGGCTGCTCGACGGTAATCATGCCTATAAACTGATTACCGAACAACTCCACCCCACCACTGATGAACGCGGACAAAACGGGGGGACTATCCTAATCTGTTCGATGCCCATCCGCCTTTCCAGATAGACGGCAATTTCGGATGCACGGCCGGCATAGCCGAAATGCTTGTACAAAGCCATGACGGTGCCATTCATCTCCTGCCTGCATTGCCCGATGTGTGGGAACATGGCACTATAAAAGGAATTCGCTGTCGCGGCGGTTTTCTGCTGGAAGAGATGAAATGGGAAAAAGGAAAAGTGCAAACGGTTACCATAGCTTCCACCATCGGCGGAACCTTACGCATACGTACCACCTCCCCTTTATATCTGAATGGAGAAAAACTGACACCGGCGACAGAAGAGTCATGCAATAATCCGCTGCTGCTATCCCAACCGATACGGAAGCCGTTGGTTGCAGCCAGTGCACCGCTATCAGTACCTCAAAAGCAGCAATCGTATATTTATGACATCAAGACCAAAGCCGGAGAAAGATATACGTTTCTCCCTACCGATTAGTTTACCATAGTGTAAGGTTACATATACATTTAAAAATTCCAAGTCTTTATTGATGCTATCTCATAAATAGGCTCAGATTCTTTTCAAAATAGTATGTCTGAATAGATAAGAATTAGTAGACAATACAGAATATTAAATATAAAGATGGTATATGGAGTAATTATAATCAATCATTTCCATATACCATCTTATTCTTTAGGATAGTCACCAAATGCTCCTATTTAAGAAAGAAGAGATTTATTAGGGAAAGAGATGTTCCACTAAACTATTCAGATAAATCTCCAAATTCGTATAATTTGCATTTAAGTTATAATTTTTACTATCCGAGGCATCATTCGGATTCAACCCGTTAGCTATCTCCCATTCATCGGGCATACCATCCAAATCGGCATCAGTCAAAGCTGTTTTAGAATTATATTCAGGCCACCCACCAACATCCTCCGGTCTGTCTATCATGCCATTTGTACTCCCATGACTACCCTCATTGGTATATATCCCTTTACGGGTTTCCTCTACAATACGCTTATCATTTATGTCACGGCTGTATGATGCGCCGGCAAATTGAAGGACAGCTTCAAAAGCATCCCATGTAGACTGCAAAGAAGTACGTTCTGCAAAATCGAACGGCTGCTTTGCCAGCAAATCGCTTTTCGGAGCAAAATTATTCTTCACTATCAATCCAACTGTATTATCCTTATTAACCAACATCATCTCCTGACGTTGTTTCTCGTTCAGTTTTTCACAAGTAGGATCCATATAATTTCCGGAAAGAAGAATACACCATGCGTTCCTTTTACATTTTGATGTTTCCCATCATCGGAATAAGCAGTAAACAAAACGTTTGTAAGATGATTTAGTAGCCGTATGAGGTCCCGGTTTATAATAATTATTTATAAAGTTATAGCTTCCTCCTTCACCGGCATACGCTCCATCACTACCAAAATTATAGATTACATTATTGAACAAATCCACTTTTTCATCTTCAGGCTTGCCAGTATAACGACTTCCGCATAAACGCGGAGTACGGTTCATATGATGCGCCAGCAGGTTATGATGAAAAGACGCCGTTTGACCGCCCCATATACCACCATACCCATGAGCACCTTTTTCGTGAATGGAATTTGCAAGGCTTTCGCTGATAATACACCATTGCAACGTAAAATTACTGTTATCATAAAAAGTTGCACATTCATCGGTACTCCAACTCATAGAGCAATGGTCAATAATGATATTACGATGATGTTTAAAACCATTCATCGCATCATCGCCTTTTTGTTTTATCTCTGCCCCCATACGCGAACGGATAAAACGGATTATTACATTATCTGCCTGTACGCTCAACGTATAATTTTTCAAACAGATACCATCTCCCGGCGCTGTTTGTCCAGCAATGGTAACATCACCGTTATTAATTTTCAGAGGTGACTGCAATTCAATCAAGCCACTAACAGCAAAAACTATAGTACGAGATCCCCTTCTTTCTCAAGGCCCAACGTAAAGTACCCTCTGTTCCGTCATCTTTCAAAGAGTTTACGACCAATACCTCACCACCAGCTCCTCCGGTTGTGTATTTTCCTGCTCCGTCTGCACCCGGAAAAGCCGGAATCTTAGAACGGTCGGGAGTATCATATACCGGCAAACTCTGTCCAAATACCTCAGAAACAAAAGATACCATAACCCCTGCCATGCAGACAGCCAATAACAAGTTCTTTTTCATAACAAATTCTTTTTAAACAAAACACATCTCAATCAGACAGACCACGCCTTTACTGCCAGCCTCCATAATACCGTGTACAAGACTGTTCATATACATCTCGATGTTAGTATATTTACCATTAACATCAACAGTCCGTTCATTCGCATCATTTTTCTTAAAATCAAGCCCATATTCCTTTTCCCAATAATCCGGAATTCCGTCACTGTCAGTATCTTCAGTGCATATTTCAGTATCTGTTGCCAGAACCGGGAATCCCTTTTCATCCAATTGTCCGGCATTAGTACCAATGTCAGACGGCTTATTGATATATCCCGGTTTATTATCCGACCATCCCTTCAATGATTCCCATTCTTTGGCACTGCCTGTACAAGTTGCCACACCTTTTCTGACATCACTTATAATAAGTTCATCAAGCTTATCTCTATAATTGCAAGCACCGGCATATTGTAAAACCATATCATAAGCATCAACGGCAGAATGGGTCGTCACATGTCCGGCTCCGGAAACAGGAGAATTTACCTTTATGCTTGTATGTTCTTTCCAAAGGGCTGAACTCTCCCCGCCTTCGCAATTTTTAGCATCCATTTGTCCGAATACACCATCTTGCCAGTTATCGGCAGTCACGTCACTATATCCTTCCACACAGTTTCCACTAACATAAAACCTGCCCCAGTCTGAAGCCATTTTTTATAATCTGCTCCCGAATAATCTTTCGGATACACATCGGGTTTGGCAATGCGATACTGACGTTTTTCCTTACTGCCGGTAAAAAGTTTAGTTGCAGGTCCGGGTTTATAATAATTGTTTACAAGATTCACCTTTTGAGCTTCACCGCCATAACAGCCTTCTCCCGCATAATTATAGTACACATTATTGCGTATATCAACAAGTTCACCCTTATCAAGAGCCAATGTCGTGTAGCGAGGTCCAAGACGTGGTACCCGGCTTTCGCAATGAGCAATTATATTATGGTGATAAGAAGCATAGTGTCCTCCCCAATTGCCTCCGTATCCATGAGTATTAAATTTCTCTCCTGTTATTTTGGCAGGAGTTACTCGCAATGACTGCGCAACCAAGCACCACTGTACCGTAGTATATTCCGAACCATATACAGACAATCCTTCATCCGTTCCCCAACTTACAGAACAATGATCGATAATAATATTCTTATTATCCGAACCTCCCAGACCATCATTATCCGTATTGATATTACCCGGACGGAAGCGAATAAATCTGATTATCACATTATCAGAGTTTATGGTAAAAGGATAATTTGCTATACAGATTCCTCCCGGCGAGGTCTGCCCTGCAATCGTAAGATTGTCATTTTTTGTTTTAAGTTCACGTTCCAGCATGATAGTACCGGAAATTGCAAAAACAACAGTTCGTGCACCGCTTTTCTCTACTGCATATCGTAAAGTTCCTTCCGGCTTGCTGGCAGGGTCATCCAAACGTGTCACAACATATACAGCACCTCCGCGGCCACCGGTCGCATTGCGACCATGACCTTCAGCATAAGGAAAAGCAAATAACTCGCCATAGTCCAATGTTTTCACTCCGGTATCAGGAGAGTCGTTTTCCTCACCATTGCTTTCATCGTCGCCGTTGCTACCTATATTTCCTTCCGAATCTACAATCGGATCATCTCCGGAACAGGAAATACCCCCGAATCCTAAAACAAATAGCAAATAGAACAACCAATATATACCTTTCATATCTTATCCGTTTTTTAATCCAAATATGTAATTATACAAATATCATTTAGCCGGATAAAGTTTCTCTACCAAGCTATTGATATATACTTCCAAATTTGTATATTCCTTACTCAGATTATATTTGACTCCATCTGCAGAACTTTTCGGATTCAACCATTGGCTGCCTCCCAAGCATCCGGCATTCCGTCGCCGTCTGTATCCACAGGGGCATTCTCTTTCACATATACAGGCCATCCTCCCCACATCCGTTGCCTTATCAATCAAGTCCCAGCACACTGCCGTTACTTCCTGAGGCGTATAATCTCCATTACGTACATTGTCTACTATACGCCTGTCCACCGCATCAGACTTCAACGAAGCACCGGCATACAGCAGTACGGCTTTATAAGCTTCTGAAGCAGACTGCGTAAATAATGCCGCATCATCGGTTATTGTAAATTCCGAGTTAGCCTGAATAGCAGACTTTCCACCGGAAGGTAAGAGTACACCGGATGTCTCATTCGGCTGCAAACCGACCCAATTATCATTGTTCACCTCCTCCAGCAAAGACTGATAAGCAGGATTTAATTGAGGGCATGTACCATCAAAATAGTTACCATTCAGATAAAACATTCCCCATGTTCCTTTTGCATTTTTATTTTTTCCATCATCTCCATTCGGCTGAAAAATGCGATTGACAATATTTGGTTTTTCATTGGTAGAAGGCCCCGGTTTATAATAATTATTCACAAAATTATAACTTCCTCCTTCACCGGCATAGCCGCCATTGGTAGGTCCCCAATTATAAAAGACATTGTTGCGTAGATCTACTTTTTCATTGCCGGGTTTACCGGTATACCTACTGCCACATAGACGAGGAGTACGATTACTATGATGTGCCAGAAGATTATGGTGGAACGTAGCAGGTGAGCCACCCCAAATACCTCCATACCCATGATTACCTTTGGTATGTACAGAACGGTTCAAACTCTCGCTGATAATACACCACTGCATAGTAAAATTGCTATTATCATAAAAGGAAGCACACTCATCCGTACACCAGCTCATGGAACAATGATCTATGATGATGTTCTTATGTTGCTTTCCCCAAAGTGCATCGCCACTATCCGCCTCACCTTCAGTTGTGAAATTATCAGATCCCATTCGAAAACGCATAAAACGAATAATGACATTATCAGCCTGTACAGAAACCGGATAACCTTTCAAACAAATACCGTCTCCGGGAGCTGTCTGACCGGCAATTGTCAGGTCACCATTTACTATTTTCAGCGGGCTGTTCAAATCTATCAGTCCACTCACTGCAAACACAATCGTACGCGCTCCGCTTTGGCTGATACCGTAACGCAAAGTCCCTTTTTCGTTGGTGTCTGCCAATGAAGTCACCACATACACCTTTCCACCTGCTCCGCCTGTAGTAAACCGACCGGCGCCATATGCACCCGGAAATGCAGCAATCGAAGAACGGTCCGGAGCAGGATACTCTTCCAATGTATTATCCGTATCTGGATTATTATCTCCATCCCCATTATTATCAGTTTCTGGCGGAACTTCCGTTCCGCCAGAAACCGGATTATCATCCGAACATGCCACTACTGAAGCAGAAAGGATGAAACACAGCAAACCAAAATAAACGAGTTTCAATATTCTCATAAGTAAGTTTTTTAATACATAAAAGCCGGCAGCAGATTTACCGGCTTTTATAAAACAATTATTCAGCACTGATGCTTCCGTAGTGTCCTACTCCCCTGACTGTGTATACCCCGTCAGCAGCAGTCGTAACAGATACCGAAGTTTCGGTAGTCTGTGCCAAATAGACGCCATTCACAAAAATAAGATAACCTGCTGCTCCGTCTATTGCATTCCAACTTAAAGTAGTACCATCCAAGGTAGCCATAGTAGTGCCTGGGGTCTGCATATACTGTTTCGGATTCCATCCCTCTCTGGCAATGATGTTCTCATAAGTATATCCGGCAGCTTCATCTGCAGAAAGAACTTTTGCAGTAAACTGACTGCTGCCGCTACCAACTGTCATATCTCCTGTTGAAATTACCTGATTATTTTTATCAACCGTATTATATTCGCCAAAAAGAGCAGGCGCTGCGCTACCCGCAGTCCAATGACCGTCTATAATATCCATCTTCAAAGCAGTGTTAATGAAAACCGCCTTCGCAGAAGTTGATTGCTGACGTCCGAAAGAAAAAGCGGTTATACCTGCCTCACCGTCTATCGTACAGTCTTTCATCACATACCCATAAGCATCGGTTTCGTTACTACGTGAAGCCGTAATAAAACTACCATTGCCCGTGTTATAAAAAGTACTGTTTTCTATCAGCACATCACCACTTCCCCAGATATAGTCCGTACTACCTTCAATCCATGAATTTTGTACATAAGCCCGGCAAATACCATACGTTCCGTTCACTTTCTGGAAACGCGTCCACCACGTATCCTGGAATGAAACCAATTTACAATTATTCATAGCCAATCTATCATAATGGCTACACAGAGCTTCAGCTTGTCCACCTTTTCCAAGACCACCGTCATAGCGGCTTTTCAATGCACCGTACAAGTTAATAATGGAAATGTTCTCCAGGTAAACATCAGTGGCTTTAATCAATACTACACAATTCTGATCTGTGGTATATCCTGCAAGGCGCGCAGGTGAATTAGGATTGTGAATAGAATAAGGCCATGTATCCGAATTAGTTTGCTCCTCTACACGATTCAACGCAAATTGAATTTTCACTCTGTCAGGATTTTCTCCAATCAAATGAATAAACGGTTTTGTTTTAGGTATATATACACATTCATTATAGGTTCCTGCTGCAATAAAAATCAGGTAAGGCGATGTCAAATTGGCAGGAGCGGCATTAATAGCAGCTTGTACAGTGGTATAATCACCTCTTCCGTTTGCATCAACAACAGCATCAAACACCGTTTCGCTATCTCCACCGGAAATACCGGAAGTGGCTGTAAACTTCAAAGTAATATCTTTGCTGTAAGGACGATGCTGCATATCCGTCAATGTACCCGCCTCGATAAATAAGGAACATTCGGAACCTTCACTGACAGAATAAGGATAGCGGACTTTCTCATAATTGATGACAATCTGATTGGAAGCAACCTTATCATTGAAATAAATTCCGGTTGTCAGCACTTCACCGGTTTCTTCATCCTTAGTCGGCGGAGTCTGGCGCATGGTTTTGCTAAAGACAAACTCCACATAACCATCAGTACCCGCCGTCAAATTGTTCTCCGTTTCCGAATCAATATTGGCAAGATCAACCTCCGTACCATTGATATTGCATGAAATAAGAACAGGAGCACTTGTATTTTCCTTGCCTTCATCGTTATCTTCACAGGCATAACCTGTGAAGATAAGTAACAAGAGGAGCAAGCATTTGCCTACTGTATAAATAGATTTTGTATTCATATTAGTTCATGTTATTAAATTTATTATTTATTCCAACGCGGATCACCGATTATCTTAACTTCATTCGGAATATCTGCACCGAAAGTCAAATCAAGCACATCGGTACTTGAAGATGCATTCGGGAACAGTTGGGATGAAGAATAGGACAAAGCTGTAGTAGATGTAGAACCAGGTTTTGAAACAGTAAGGTCTGATGTTCTATAAACTTTCGACCAAATTTAAAGAAGCCGGAAGAGTTTTATCATCATAGAATATCTGGAAAGTATTACTACCTGCAAATAAAACATTTTCTACAGTAAGACTACCTTTCGCTCCTCTCACAAGAGCATCTTTATCAACTAAATTATAGAAAGTACAGTTTTTAATTACAGAAATAGAATTATCAGCCTTATCAACTCTTAGGAGCGATGCACTGGTTCCACCTGGATTAGCAAAAGTAGAGTTCATCATATTAATAATTACAGATTTCACAGCCCCATCCGTTTGAACAATACCATAGTAGTTACTTGTGCTTTTAGTACCCAAGTTTCTAATAATACAGTCATCAATATTCAATTTCAGACTACTTTCCCCATTTACCTTACGCACACGAACAATACCCCGATAATTTTCTATAGTACATGAAGTTATTTCAATATTTGCTATAGAAGAACCTTCTGTATTCGGAGCAATAACACAATCGTTACTAAGTGCACTGATATTCAGATTATAAAACTCTATTTTATCAATAGCCCCTAAAGTTTGCATATTCTTAACAGCTAATTTCGGTTGTGTAGCTCCCTCACCCCAAAAGACAATATTTAGTAACCGCAGCAGGTATCTCAGATTTGTTACTCAAATCCGCATCTGCACTGATTGTCACTAAAATATTACCGGACAAGTTATCCCAATCGGCTATTAAAGCCTCAACACCATTATATTCCGTATACCCAACAGGTTTTCCCTTCTTTGTTGTAAATGTAGCACGTGCACATATAGCCCCATTATAGAAAGCATAAACTGTGTATTCCGTACTTGGTTCCAGATTCGGTATAATAACGGCATGTTCATTTACCTCGGAAGCACTTAGCGAAACTGCTCCGGTGGCATCATCCGGAGTAGGCGCCGAAGAGGGCTGACAGATATATTGGTCCACATCCACTGTATTATCCCAAGAGAATCTTGCCGTATTGGCTGTAATCTCATCTACGGTAGACTCTATTTCCAATCCCGGCACTACCACTTCCTGTGAACCGCGTAACGTTTCATTATTATAAATGCTGATAGTATAAGCTGTGAATATTTTCAGTCCTTCAATCCATGCCTCTCCTGCAGCAGCTTCCTCAGCCGTAATTGCCCGCTCTATAGGAGCAGCACCGCCCACAATCTCGAAATGCGTTACCGTCAGACCAGCTTCCCATGACATACGTACCTTACCTGATGCAACCGGAAGATCCTCTTCGGCAGGCACATTCAATACATCCTCTTCCGTTACTGTTTTGAACGGTTCGTCTAAATAAGCCCAATAGGATTCCTTGCCATTTGCCACAGACTTAATACGCAGATAATATTCCGCACCTGCTTCCAGATTGTCAATTAAAAAAGGAGCTTTCAATATGCGGTTTTCTACCGTATTCCCATAAACAAGATTACCGTTCTCTTCCGAGCCCATAGGAATTTCATCAGTCAGCTCATTCTTGCTTATTTCAAGAATATAATATTCTACGCCGGGCATGGCATCCCAAGTTACCGTAACCCGAGCTACTTTTTCATCTTTTGTCACATTTATACCATCCTCATTGGTTCCAAACGGACGGCTGTACGAGGCATCAATACCCCAATCGCTTTTCTCTGTACATGCCATTGCAAGTAAAGAGACAAGGAGCATAAATACTCCTTTAGCCAATATATTTCTGATATTTTTCATTTCCTTGAGTGTTTAAGATTAATCACTATATCCATAAGAATTATGCAACTTGCCATTCGATGTAGAAATCGTGGTAGAAGCGATAGGAAGCAAATAACGGTTTTTCACTACACGGTTCAACCCTGCCGAAATACTGGGCAGATTAACAAGCAGTTGCTCCTGCTTGGCATCTGTAGTCTCTCTGCCGAAGAAATTGGCGCTAAAGTAACCGGCATCCACAGGTTCGTTGTAATTGAATGTGGTTACATCAATCGTGAAATTATCCTCCTTGAACTTATAATAAATTTTAGCCGGATATGAACCATTATTCACTGCATTACGATAGCTCTCCTTGAACTCGTCAATCTTGGCACTGAGCAGATTCCAACGGATAAGGTCGAATTTACGTACACCCTCACCTGCCAATTCCCAGGCATTTTCATCAACAATCGTTTCAAAGAAACCCTGTTCATTAATGAGTTTCGTCAAATGAGCCTCTGCAGCAGCCTTGTCACCGTTGAAGGCACGTGTATGTATCTCGGAAAGAGCTTCGAAAGCTGTTTTTGAACAATACTCGCCACCTGTATTATAGCTGCCGTAAAGTTCATTCATAACCTCCGCATACATAAGTAAAACATGAGGATAGCGCATCTTTACAACATTGATGCCACTGCACACTTCTGGTCGCTTGCTTTCACAGCATCCCACCAACCGTCTTTCCGATTTTTCATCTTACGATAGTCCCACTTGCCGCAATAAATGGCAAAAGGAGCATTGCCAAGCATATCTTCTTTATAAACGCCACTCTTCGTACGAATCTGCATCAGGGCACAAGTCAGGTCACGACGCTGGTCTGCAGCATCAAAAGACATATAATAAGGAGCTGTCAGTTTGAGCTTACCACTGGAATTACCTTTCGGACCATAGTTATGTTCCTCAGACACACCACCGGGAAAAGCACCGTTTACACGAAATCCTACAGTATACCCCAATTCACTGCTATTATTCAGCCCCATCGGGATTTCAAACAAATTTTCACGATAGGTATTATCCAGTTCACACAAGTTCACCCCATTCCAATAACCTGCAAGAGTGGGAGTCATCGAGTGTGTATTATCATTGATGATAGCGGCAAGATGTTCCTCTGCCAATTTATACATCTCATGACGTTTTTCATCATCGCAACGCTGAGTAGGATAAGCCGGATCTGAGTTTTCCGTAGCTGTCACATATCCTTCCTTCGCAGCTTCACGAATAAACCATCCGGCACGGGTCAATGCTATGTTTGCCAGCAAACCATGTGCATATCCTTTGGTGACACGCTCTGTGGTGTAAGTTGTACCACCTGCCCAAGGCAGATAAGGGATGGATTCTTCCAAATCGCCAATCAAAGCCTCCATAATAACATCACGGTCAGTCTTCCCTACATACACATTTTCCAGATTGCTATCCGAAGCACCGGTAGCAAACGGAATATCTCCGAAAAGGCGAATTAAGTCGAAATAAATCATTGCACGCAACACTTTAGCTTCGGCACGGAAACGTAGCATCGTATCGCAATCATCGCCTTTCGTCTTAATCAGCTCGCTGTTGTTTATGCCATCTATTACCAGATTGGCGTTCTCAATAATGCCATACATCACATTCCACACACGCGAAAGTTGCGTCCAACCCGGATTAGCATTGTAATTCATATTACCGCGTTCGCTGGAGGTATTGCTGGCATCGGTACCAAGTCCGTCCACCAATTCACAATCCGTATTCAGACCTGCTATAATAGGCATAAAGTTGGAGTAGGCTTGGTCCTGAGTCAGACTTCCGTAAATCTTATTCACGGTCAGTTCCGTATAGTATGTGTTATTAAAAGTAGTTTTATTATCCAGTTCGGAAGGAGAAGTCTGATCCAGAAAATCAGAACAGGAAGTCATAGCAACCAACCCTGCCGCTAAACATAAAGTTTTATATATATTTCTCATATCAGTCAATATCTGTTAGGTTTTAGAATGTAATGTTAATGCCGCCTACAAACGTACGGCTCTTGGGATAAGCGGCATAGTCCACACCCGGTGTCATGGCGTTGCGCTTGCTGCTCACATCCACTTCAGGATCGGCTCCGCTATAGCTGGTCCAACAGAACAAGTTATATCCGGTCAGATAAACCCTTACATTCTGCAAGAATGCTTTCTTAACAAGGTGCTTAGGCAGCGAATAACCGATAGTAAGATTGTTCAGGCGCAAGAAAGAAGCATCCTCCACCGCATAATCTATTAACTGCATCGTAGAAGCAGCAGCCGGATTATACATATTGGCATTGGAATTGATTTCATTCAGGCGCAATCCGGCAGCTTGCATGTCACCATAATGATTCAAGACTGCGGTTGAAGAGCTGGCAAGATTCAAGCCTGTTTCCGGATCGATCCATGTATATCGGTTACCAAGACGGAAATCATTATTCAAGTTATAACCGGTCCTAGAGCCGGAACGGAAAGACGATGCCAGTTTTGTACCGTTGATAATCACATTGCCGGTAGAATAGTTAAAGAAGATATTCACATCCAACTCACCGGTGCGGCTATTGCCGAAACGCCCATTCAGCCCAAAACCGCCTACCCAAGGAGCTACAGTGTTTCCAAGACGCTGTTTCAAAGGATTTCCATTCTCATCGGTCTGTATTTTCAATCCGCCAGGATAGTAAGAACCTCCTGTTATCGTAGGGCTGTTATCTTTCATACCATCTTTCAGCACCCATTGTTTATCGCCCCATACCAATTCTCCGGTCGGATTGGTAACAGGATCATATACTGTATAATATCCATTGGTACGGAATCCCCATACTTCACCCAGACGTCCACCCTCTTCCACACGGAAATCTTCATATTTGGAAATAGTGCTTCCTGCCCAATTGCTACTCTGCCAAGGCTGTCGGTGGTCAATTTGTCAATTCGGTTTCGGTTGTAGGCAACATTGGCAGTAAAGTTCAAGCTGAAGTTTTTCGTATCTACCAATACTGCATCCATCGACATTTCAATACCTTTATTCGAAGTCTGTCCAAAATTCTGATACTGATAAGAATAACCGGAGTTACCGGGTATCTCCGCCTTCATCAGCAAATCTCTGGTCGTATTCCAATATACATCTACCGAACCCGAAATACGATTGTTCCAAAAACCATAGTCAATACCCAAGTTACGGGTAACGGTAGTCTCCCATTTCAACTTTGGGTTATAAAGATAGGTCCCATGTTCCAACATAGGTGTACTGGTTCCATTGAAGAAAGGATTACGGGAATCATTGCCACTCAACGAGTAAGTAGTATAAAGAAGCCCTGAATTAATCCGGTTGTTACCAGCCGTACCAAAACTCAAACGCAATTTCAATGCAGACAACCAATCCTTTGTATTAGCCATAAACGCCTCATCGGAAATACGCCATGCCAATGCGGCAGAGGGGAAAACGCCCCAACGGTTTCCATCTCCAAACTTACTGGAACCATCGGCACGTACCGTTACCGTAAGCAAATACTTGTCCATCATCGTGTAATTGACACGCCCGAAGAATGAAAGCATGTTCTCTTCTGCAGAGATAGTAGACTGGTTCGGCAATGCCGTGCCGGCCCCCATATTGGCTTTCATATCCTCAAATCCCATTGTTGTAGGGAAATTTACAGATACATTCTCTATGGATTTCTCCATGCTGCTGCTCACTTCATGTCCCACGAGCACATTCAAACGGTCACGACCATCAAACATTTTCTTATTTTCGTAAGTAAGAGTATTGGCATTGCGCCAGTTCTTTGTCGTCTCACGCAGCAAATATGCCTGAGGACGTCCGTTATAACCATATTTAGAGTTACTTACAGCGTCAGTACCCCAATATTGTTCTGTATCTTCATATCTCCAACCATAACCAAATTCCGAGCGGAAAGTCCAGTTCTTAAACGGCTTCCAATTCAAACCGAAATTATAATTCTGACGGAAAGAATTGCGTCCTTTATTCGTTGCCAGCAAACGTTCCAAAGGCGTTTTCTGTAAAGCAGCATTGCTCTCCTCATCATCATCCGAACTATGAGACAAAGCATTGACCGGACGGAAAACCACCGCATTGGCTACAGTAGAATTAGCAGCATTGGACTCATTCGTATCAGCACCACCACTCAAACCCTCGATAGTAGAATAACTCAAACGCGCATTGAAGTCTAAAGTCAGCCATTTGTTCAGTTCCGACTTAAGCTTTGCATTGATATTATCTTTCTTAAAGCCTGAGCCAAGCATAATGCTTTTTTCTTCATTATGAGCATAACTTACACTGTAGGTCAATTGTTTGCTACCCCCAGCCACATTCACATTATATTGCTGCTGATTACCTGTTCGTCCGAATATCTCATCCTGATAGTCAATACCATCGATTGATTTCCAGATATCCATATCATTATAATTTCCGTAATCCAACGAACCGATTTCACGTTGATAAGCCACAAAATCATAAGGACTCATCACTTCGGTCATTTTAGTCACTTTCTTAAAACCGAACGAAGCGCCAAAATCCACTTGAACCTTTCCTTCTTTACCACTCTTGGTAGTAACGATAATTACACCATTAGCACCACGTGCACCGTAAATAGCTGTAGAAGAAGCATCTTTCAAGACATCAATACTCTGAATTTCAGACGGAGCAATGTCACTGATACTGGATACAGGAAAACCGTCTACTATATAAAGAGGTGAATTGTCTTGCGACAAAGAACCACCACCACGTATACGTATCTTAATATCCGCATCGGGAGAACCCTCCGTAGTAGTGATATTCACCCCCGCCATTTTACCGGTCAATGCTTCGGAAGCGCTAGATACCGGAATAGATGCAATATCCTGCGAACTGACGGAAGCTACGGAACCGGTCAGGTCTCGCTTATTCACCGTACCGTAACCAATGACAACAACTTCATCCAATAACTCGGAATCCTCTTCCAAAACCACATTCAGCAGTTTTTCTCCTTCATACTTCAGCTCTTTATTCTTAAAGCCGATATAGGTAAAAGAGAGGATATCGGACTTTTTCACGCCCGAAAGCTAAAATCTCCGTCCACTCCAGTTATGGTACCGTTGGTGGTACCTTTTACCAAAACGTTGACACCAATCATCGGTTCACCGCTCTTGTCTTTCACGATGCCCTGCACCTGTCTTTCCTGTGCAAAGGAAATCAGGCAAAGCATGCTCATCATGAGCATCAAAGCAACTTTCTTTAGTCTTTGTTGATTATACATAAAAAGATGTGTTAAAAAAATAATGTTCTCCACGATATTTGTTCACGGGGCAAAATTCATTTTTTAAGTCACATCTCTTGTGTAGATTTTGACATAAAACTGCTAAAAATTGTTTTACCTGCTAAAAAACATCATAAGGATATATGCTTATATCCATCTGTCATTTATCTCTTTACCTTTCACATCTCCCTCTCCATCAGCATTTGCGGTGAAGCCTCTTTCCAAGCCTTCACCCGCAAATCCATAATAAAAGTCAAAAAATCATTTCCAGACAATCCTATCCCTGCTTATCCCGTAATATCTCCACGGGTACATATATCGGCTGTGTAGGCAGTCCTATATTCCGTATTTTTCCTTCCAACTTCAATCTGCGGATATGTTCCATAGCCTTCGACCTCATAAATCCGCAAATCTGTTGGAAGTCTGCACGGGTCATCAGCTGATGGTCGGCAAAATAAGCACGGAGACACATGTCTATTTCCACGTCCGATAACTTACTGGAGTGCCCGTCATGCTTGATATTTTTAAGCTTTACAGCTCCTACTTCGTTCTTCAATGCCTGGTCGGCACGAAACTTGATACCTTTTAAGCGAACTTTGGTATTTTTGCGTTTCGTCTCTGCCGTCACCTCTTCTATACATTTCAGCGTAGGATGAAAATAGCCTATCCCGTCCAGATGCACTTGGCGTCCGTCGCCCAGTTCCTGCCCCAACACATGCGACAGTGCATCGAGCACAGCCGTTACATCCGTTTCCGTCAGCGAACAACGCTCCTGGATTTTACGCCTCACGTAGTCTGTCCCTACCTTTCCATTGTACGTAATGCGTGCATGGAGTTTTTTCTCATCCGGCCGGTTCGGTGGAACCGGATTCTCATACCATTCAAAATGAATTGCCATTGTGCAGTATTTATTTATATTGTGTAAATATAGTGTTTTCCTACGAGATAATCTATTTTTCCTTTAAGATAAACCGGTTACCGGCAACAGTCAACAAAGCAGCCGACTGTTGTAAACAGAACAGCCGACAGTAATGAACAGAACGGTTGACTATAGTCAACACCCTATTTTGCAACGAGAGAAAAAGAATTATCTCACATTGAAAATACAATAACACAAGGTCTTTCCACATACTGTACCACCAATAAAAATAGTATAAGAAAGACTTGCAAAAGGCTTCCTGCCGATAGTAACTTAGTGGCATGAACCCATTAATAAAAACAATGCATACCATGAAAAAAAGCATTATGAAATTTATCCTCTTTCTACTAAGAAACCGGAAGCTTGACAAACCTGCCCGCGTGCAAAAATGTAACTTGACAGAACAGGTAAACCGCTTTTTGCAAAACAGTTACCTCTTCCGTTACAACCTGCTGACAGACGAAACCGAATACCGCCCCGCCAATGCCGCAGACAAAACGTTTGTCACCATCGGCAAACGGGAACTGAATACCCTATGCCTCGAAGCCCATGCCCGGGGAATTCTATGTTGGGACAAAGATATCAGCCGTTTTCTTTTCTCCAAACATGTACCTGAATATCATCCCTTCCTGCTTTATTTTGAACAACTTCCCGTTTGGATGGCATCGACCGGATAACCCGACTGGCCCAACGCATCTCGTCCGAATCATACTGGATAAACGGTTTCCATACATGGATGCTCGGTCTCACTGCCCAATGGACAGGACAGACCGGAAAGCATGCCAACAGCGTAGCTCCCCTACTCGTCAGCATCCGACAAGGCTGCCTGAAATCCACATTCTGCAAAAGTCTGATGCCCGACAGCTTGTCCCGCTACTATTCGGATGAAGTGGAGCTGACCTCACGGAGCAATGCCACCCGCAAAATGTCGGAAATGGGACTGCTGAACCTCGATGAATTCGATAAATATTCTCCAGGAAAAATACCACTGCTCAAAAACCTGATGCAAATGGCGGATTTAAACCTTTGCAAGGCATACCAAAAGAATTTCCGTAACCTGCCCCGTATCGCTTCTTTCATCGGCACGAGCAACCGTTTCGACTTATTGTCTGACAACACCGGCAGCCGCCGTTTTCTCTGTGTAGAAGTAAAGGATAAAATTGATTGTACCTGCATTGAGCACAAGCAAATCTATGCACAACTGAAACAGGAACTTTCGGATGGAGCACGCTATTGGTTTTCGGCCGAAGAAGAGGAAGAGCTCCAAGAGCACAACCTCATCTTCCAGCACCGCAATCCGGCAGAAGAAGTACTACGCAGTTGTTTCCGTCCTGCAACATCCGAGGACCCAAAAGAAAAAAATAAGAAATCTCTCCGCTGCCGACATCTTCAAAGAACTGAAAAAGCAAAACCCTGCCGCCATGAGGGGAAGCAACCCGAACTATTTTTCGCAGCAGCTCGTGCCTGCCGGTTTCTGCGAAAGCACGGACGCTATGGAAATTTCTATCCGGTAGTGTCTCTGACATAAAAAAATGAAGTGCTTATCTGTTATGGTCCTCCCAACCAAGGGTTCACCCGCAAAGCCTGATGAATAGGGAGATGTGAAGGGAGAAAGGAGAATATGCCACACGGACAGTCAGAGGATAACAGTTAATTTTTCCACAAAGAATATCAAAAAATACTATAAAATTTACGATATATCATGTATTTTTGTGTTCGATAACGGGTGAGAATACCTCATTACGATTATCAGCCTTACTACATTTAATAACTATAAAAAACAAACTTATGAATCTAAAAAGACTTGCAAAAAGAGCATTGGCTACTCTGTCGTTGAGTATGCTATGCTTAATCGCCTTTGCACAAGGTCACCAAATTTCAGGTACCGTAATCGACGGTACAGGTGAACCTATTATCGGTGCAAACGTATTGGAAGTAGGTACGACCAACGGTGTAATTACCGATATTGACGGTAATTTCAAACTCAGCGTACAGCCCAATGCAAAAATCCAGGTATCATTTATCGGTTATATCACGCAAACCGTTACAGTGGGCAGCCAAAAGAACATTAAGGTAACACTGAAAGAAGATGCGCAGGCATTGGATGAAGTGGTGGTGGTAGGTTACGGTGTACAGAAAAAGTCGGATGTAACCGGTTCGGTTGGAAGTGTAAACAGCGATAAGATTATGGCTAAAGGTACCACTTCAGTTATGGAATCCTTGCAAGGTTCGGTTGCCGGTGTGGACATTTCTCAAAGTTCAAGCCGCGCCGGTGAAGGATTTAACATCGCTATCCGCGGTAAGAGTTCTATGGCCGGTGGCGAACCTCTGTACGTTATCGACGGAGTGGTTTGCGACAACATGAACTTCCTGAATCCTGCCGATATAGAAAAAATCGACATCTTGAAAGATGCTTCCTCTACCGCTATCTATGGCTCACGCGCAACAAACGGCGTTGTGATGATTACAACCAAGCAAGCAGGAACGAGCATTAAAGACGAAGCTAAAGTTCAAGTTACTTACGACGGATATTACGGTTACAAAACCGTAGCCAATATGCCGGAATTTATGAGTGGCGACGAATGGACCAACTATCGTTTCCAACGTTATACAACCCTGAAGTCTACGGACGAGTTCGGACATCCTACTTATCAGATGAAAGATACGGATTGGAGTGCTTTTTGGGGCAATAACAGCGCCAAAATCAAAGATATTTATGCAACAAAAGGATATTATGACTGGCCGGATTTGATAACTACAGATGGCCAGCAACAAAATCATTATCTCAACATCGCCGGTAATACAAAGAATCTTTCTTACCGCGTTGGTTTGGGCTATCAGAAAGACGACGGCATCCTGCACGACTCCTATGAACGCTGGAATGTCAAGGCCGCAATAGACCACAAAATCAATGACCGTTTCTCTATCGGTGCGTTAGTTAACCTTTCTACCTCTCTGAAAGACTATGGCAGCAAGAATTCGGTTATTACCGGTTTCCGTGCAAATCCCTACTGGGTTCCTTACTATTGGGAAGGCGAAAATAAAGGAGAATTAATACTCCAACCTGCCAAAGATGCAGCAATATTTCCCGATGGCGGCGGTTTCACTTCTACATTGAACCCATTGGTAGATAGAGCAAACTCTACAGATGAAACACGCAGTTACGATGTTATGGGTAACTTATACTTGCAGTATTCTCCTATCAAGGAAGTCATTTTGAAGACCACATTCTCTCCTACATACAACCGCAGCAAGCGAGGCGAATTCTATGGTGTGAATACAGACAGCCAGTTCTCTTCCAAGAATCCGAGCACCGGTGATCCATACAACACGGCCACTATCACCAACGTTGATTATTTCACATACACCTGGGATACGCAAGCCAATTATACCAAGACATTCGGCGACCACAGCATCAACGCATTGGCATTGTTCAGCGTATACAGCGCAACCAAAGAAGGAGATGCCATTACTGCCAACGATATGCCGTTCGATGTAGACTGGTATAATACCGGTTCTGCCGGCTTCCTGAGCAATGCGAACAGCTACTATGAAAAGTTAACCATGCTCTCATATGTACTGCGACTGAATTATGCTTATAAAGGACGTTATTTGGCAACCGTAGTCCAGCCGTTGGGACGGAAGCTCCAAATTCCAGAAAGATAACCGTTGGGGAGCTTTCCCATCCATGGCATTAGCATGGCGTATCAGCGAAGAAGACTTTGCGAAAGAACTCTCATGGATCAGCAACTTGAAGTTAAGAGCTAGTATCGGTCTGACCGGTAATAACGCCAATGTGGGACTTATGACACACAATCATTGGCAGGTACCAAATATTGGTATAATTATGGTGGTGCACCGGCCTATGGATATGGTATCAACGGTATTACCAACACCTTGTTGACATGGGAAAAGACAAGAGAAATCAATGTCGGTCTGGACTTTGGATTTCTCAACAATCGCATCAGCGGTAGCATCGACTGGTACAACAAAGTTTCAAGAGACTTGCTAATGGAACAATTGACACCGCTGGAGCTGGGTTCTTCAACAGGAGCCATGATGAATAATGTAGGTAAAGTTAAGAATACAGGTGTCGAAATCTCATTAAGCACTGTGAACGTACAGACTAAGAACTTCTATTGGAGCACTACTTTCTCCTTTGCCAAAAACAAAAACGAGATACTGGAATTGAATGGCGGCAAAGAAGACTTAATAGCCAATAAATGGTTCATCGGCCAGCCTATCGACGTTATCTACGACTATGAATACGCCGGAGTTTGTACTGCCGAAGAAGCAAAAGCTTATGCCACAAACGATGCTATCAAGACTAAATTCATCGAAGGTGAAATGAAACTGAAAGACCAGCAGCAACCCGGTGAAGAGGGTTACGGGGTTATTGACGAAAACGATTTGGTTGTTTTAGGCCATGCATTACCGAAATGGACAGGTAGTGTTACTTCAAACATGACCTACAAGAACTTCGACTTCTCTTTCTCCATCTATACCAAACAAGGCGGTATGGTAGAGAGTCCGTTCATGGCCGAATTCACCAACTACAAAGACCGCGGACGTAACAAGCTGAAAATGGATTATTATATCCCCGCAGGTACTCCTGTGCTCAATGCCGATGGAAGCGGTTATACCTAACAACAGAAGCTCACATGGGCGCATATCCTTATCCTACCAACACGGCCAACAACAACTATGGCGGCGGTATCGGTTGGGGTACCGACAAACAGACAACTTATGTAGGCAACTCTTACGTAAACAACTCTTTCGTTAAAATCAAAAACATCACTTTGGGTTACACATTCCCAAAAAGCTGGATGTCCAAGATTGGTGTAGACCACTTGCGTTTGTATGTCAATGTATTGAATCCGTTCACCTTTACAAGCTATAAAGCTTTGATCCGGAATGGGCGGAGGCAGCCTTGAATGACGGAACAGGCGGACCGAGCTCACGTACATACCAAGTTGGAGTTAATTTAAAATTTTAATACCTGATAACCATGAAAAAAGCAATATATATCGCAACCTGCCTGTTAGGACTTACCATTAGCAGTTGCTCAGACTTTTTGGAACAAGACAACAGATCGGATGTTCCCTCAAATGAATTCTATAATACCAAAACCGGTTTCAACAGTTTGCTGAACAGTACATATTCTTCTCTAAGAAGTATTTACGGCGGAGCTCCCTGGGTATTCAGTGCAGGAACAGACTTGTTTGCAGGTGGTAAACAAGGCGTAGACGCCATTGGGCTATACGGTTCATCTTATAACTCTTCCGACAAAGACGTGCAAGAGTTTTATACAGAATGCTATAAAGGAATACAATTAGCCAATTCTGTTATATATTACGGTGAATCAACAGAAGATTCTTCTGTAAAACTGCAATATGTAGATGAAGCACGCTTTTTGAGAGCTTACTATTACTACTTACTGGTACAACACTTCGGTGGAGTAGCATTAAACAAAACGATGTTTGAATCTGCAGTAATGAACCATGCGCGTGAGAGTGCTGAAAACATTTATCAGTTCGTTATAGATGAATTCTCTTACCTGGCATCCGACGACTCACAACTGTTGGAGCGTTCAGAAGCTACCGGAGATAACTTTGGACGTGCCAATAAACGTGCTGCTATGCATTTTCTTGCCAAAACTTATCTGGCAAGAGGCTATGAAACATTTGCCGACAGCAATGACTTCACCAATGCAGCCTTGTGTGCCGAGAAAGCCATAAACGGAGAAAAACCGACCATCGCTTTCAATGACGTATTCAGCATTAACAACGAAGAAAACGATGAAATTTTCTGGTCCGTACAGTACAGCAGCGCTACTTTGGAAGACTTGAGCAAAGACGGCAATATGCAACAATCGGTATTCGGAGTATACTTAGGCGGTGCCGAAGAAAAGAACAAGTACAACGCCGGTTATCTTGCTCCGACTGTTCATCTGCACAATTTGTTTACGAAAGGCGACAAGCGCTATGAAGGTACATTCATGCTGGAGTTGCATAAGTTTTACTATGATTACTACACGGCTCCGACCACTTCTCCTATTAAGTATTTCTATGCTCCCGGCTGGATGTCTGATACAGACATTGAAGCTTGGAAAAGAGAAAATCCAACTTTGCGCCAAAATGCAACAGTTATCAAAATGACCGAAATGAGTGAGGACAGAAAAGGAAATATGACAGCATATGCCGATAAGTGTACAGATGATTACGGAGTAGCTTGTATAAGAAGTTCGATGACCCCACTTCTGCATTCTCCATGACTGGCAGCACGCACGACATCATCTTAGCACGTCTGGGAGAAACCTATCTGGTGGCCGCAGAAGCTATGTAAAACTGGATCAACCCGACAAGGCAAAAATTAAGATTAATGAGTTGCGCGAACGTGCTACAGAAGCCGGATATGACCTTTCGGTACAAGAAAGTGATTTGACCGGAGAACAAGGTATCGACTTTATTCTGGACGAACGTGCACGTGAGTTGGCAGGAGAATACCACCGCTGGATGGACTTGAAACGTACCGGACGCTTAATTCGATATGTTGCCAATGGCACTTATGACGGACAGGCATGTTTCGCTTACAATCACGATAACATTAAGGTTAATGACTTTGTAGGTAATGACGGTAATTACAAAATACTCCGCCCCATCCCATTGGATGCCATCAACCGTAATAAAGAAACCGTAGAACAGAATCCCGGATTTTAATAAATTGCACTATGATGAAATTAAAGATATTCCTGATAGGCATTTTATTTCCTGCTGCTGTATTTGCACAGAAAGTACCTTCTTTAGATGCTTTGCTGGATGGAATACACCATTGGAACTTGTTGCATCCGGACCGTACGTATGCGCGTTATGCCGAAAAGGATTACGAGAAGATTGCTGACAACCTGATTGCATATCAAAATGAAGACGGCGGCTGGCTGAAAAACATGGATTGGGCAGGTGTACTGAACATAGATTCCATAAAAGCTGGTCTGAAAGACGAGCAAAAGCGGAGTACGCTTGATAATCGGAATACATTCTCGCAAATAGAGTATCTGGCGGATGTGTACACATTAACCAAAAAACAAAAATACAGAGCCGCTTCGGAAAAAGGCTTGCAATATCTGCTCTCCACACAAAAGAACAATGGCGGCTGGAGAGGCTGGGATGTAGATGCTGTTACCTTTAACGATGATGTTACCACCGGTACTTTGGAACTATTCAGAAACATACTGCAAGGAGACTCCAGCTTTTTATGGCTGGACTCCGATATGCTTAAAGCAATACAGAAGTCGTACGATAAAGGGCTTGCCGTAGTACTGAAGACACAATATGTGCAGAATGGCATTAAAACGGCATGGGCACAACAGTATGATAACGAAACTCTGGTTCCCGTAAAAGCCAGAACTTTTGAATTACCGGGATTAACAGCATGGGAAAGTACTGCAATTACCATCTTTCTTATGGGAATAAAGAATCCATCAGAAGAGGTTATTCAGGCTGTAGAAGCAGCTATAGCATGGTTCAATAACTCTAAAATAGAAGGTATTCGAATTGAACGTGTTCCATTGCAGGGAAAAGATATCATAAACCATGAATATCCTTACGACAATGTAGTGGTTAAAGATGAAACCGCTCCCGCTATCTGGAGCCGCTTTTATGAACTGTCTGACAACAGACCGTTTATGGCCAAACGCTCCGGTGAAAAAGTATGGAAACTGTCTGACGTAAACGCAGAAAGAAGAACCGGATATGACTGGTACGGTTATTGGCCGGTAGAAGCTTTAAAAATGTACAAGGAGTGGAAAAAACAATTCGAGCGTTAAAGAGTTCCAATGAGCTAAAAAACTTATATAAACACACTTCATAAATATAAATAAGAGGCTATCACCTCTTATTTATATTTATTTTTCTTGTTCTTCCTCTCCCCACAAATCCTTATCCGAGGAGCCTTTTTTATATTCCAGACTATTATCAAGCCAATAACCAGCAAGCATATCAAATATATAATCATAGACTTTGTTTAGTTTTCAAATAATTCAAATACAACAAGACTCCAATAGTTTATGTTCATTCTGAACACGAATAATGGTTTATTTCAGCACTTTATCCCGATACTCCGTGGGTGTCATTCCCTTTTTCTGCTTGAAACACTTACTGAAATAACGAGGGTCATTGATACCCACCATATAGGATATTTGCGTCATGGAATACTCACCGGTGGCTATCAACTGAGCTGCACGGTTGATACGCATTTCCTTAATGAACTCGATAGGCGCCAGTCCGGTCAAGGTTTTCAACTTCTTGAAGAATACGGAACGGCTCACGGCAAGTTCCTGCACAAAATCATCTACTACCAAGTCACCGTTATCCATGTTCTTCTCCATCAGTTCTATAAGTTTATCCATAAACTTACGGTCGTTGGGAGACATTGCCGCAGATTTATCCGTTTGAGGATTATCCTGGACATTACCGATACTCTGTTCATCGGCAACAGCTGCAACCGCTCCTGCCTGCATCAAGTTCTGGCGGTACAAAGTTTGCAGTTTCTGCCGCTGGGCAAGCAAGTTCTTTACACGTGCTTTTAAATAGGTGGCGCTGAAAGGTTTGGTTATATAATCATCAGCACCGTACTCCAATCCTTCCAACTTACTTTCGATGGACGACTTCGCCGTAAGCAACACAATGGGAATATGGCTGGTAGTCATATCAGCACGCAATTCACGGGTCATGGCGATACCGTCTTTTTCCGGCATCATCACGTCGCTGATAATAATATCCGGCAGAAACTTCAACGCCTTATTCAGCCCCTCCATACCATTGGCAGCCTCTACAATGCGATACTCGGAAGCGAAGATGCTGCGCAGGAAAATACGCAGTTCGGAGTTATCTTCTACCAGCAGCATCAAATCTTTGGATGCATCTCCACCGCCTTTTTCCTGAGAACCCGTTTCCGGTTGTGAGGGCTGCGCGTCTTCCGTATCCGCCGTTTGCCGGTGATAAGCCTCCAGACCAACTGTTATATCGTCCTGCATAAATTCCACCGATTCGTCATACTGCTCCTTGCCTTTCATAAAGTCAATCTTGAAGCAACTGCCTTCTCCCAACTTACTATCTACCGTAATCAAAGCTTTGTGCATCTCCACCAGTTCTTTTACCAATGACAAACCGATGCCGGTGCTTGGATTGAACAAATTACGGTCTACCAGATTCTCAAAACGGACAAAAATAGATTTCTTCTTGTTCTCGGCAATACCGATACCCTGGTCCTGCACGCCAATAGAAACGGTTTCCTCGTCTCATGGATAAAAACCTTTATCATTTTTCCATTCGGAGTATATTTGAAAGCATTGGAGAGCAAGTTGAAAATAATCTTTTCATACTTATCGACATCCACCCACAGATAAAGTTCCGACTTTTCCGTTTCGAACAAGAAGTCAATGTGATGCTCCTCGGCCACTGAATCGAAATTCTCCATTATCTTGCGGGTAAAGGCCACTACATTGACACGCTGCACCTGCATCTTCATTTTTTTGTTCTGAATCTTACGGAAGTCGAGTATCTGATTGATGAGACGCAACATACGATTTGTGTTGCGCTCCACAACCTGTAGCTGTTCACGGGCATCCGCCGGCAGTTGCGTATGCTCCAGCACGTATTCCACCGGACCTGAAATCAGGGTTAAAGGAGTACGCAGTTCATGGGAAATATCCGTAAAGAAACGCAATTTCATATCTGTCATATGCTGTTCCACAACAACTTCGTGCTTCAGACGATAAATCGTAAACAAGATATAAACAGCCGTTATTATAATCAACAAAACAAACAAGACATACAGGAAATAGGCAAAAGGAGTCTCCCAAAAGGAAGGAAGCACTTCAATATCAAGCAAGCGCATGTTATCCGTCCATACTCCATCGGCATTGGTGGCACGTACCTTAAACACATAATGCCCTTTGGGCAGGTTGGTATAGGTGGCGGTACGCTGCTTGCCGACATAGTTCCAAGATTTCTCAAATCCCTCCAGAATATAGGCATACTGTATTCCGGCAGGTTCCGTATAGTCAAGTGCGGCAAAACGAATCGTGAAAATGTTTTCCTCGTGCGAGAGTTTCAATTCACGGGTATCATCCAAACTCTCTTTCAATATATTTTTTTCATCCGGCACAACGTCTTCATTGGCTATAAGCAATTTGGAAAACACTAACGGCGGTACATATGTGCTCTTCCTGATAGAATCGGGATTGAACAGCAAGACGCCGTTGCTCGTACCAAACAGCAAGTCTCCCCACGAAGTATAGGCCGATGCTGCTTCGCTGAAGCGGACATGAGGCGAGACATGACCGTCTGCATAGTTTTCAAAACGTTCTTCTTCAGGGATAAATTTGCTGATGCCGTTCTCCGTACTCATCCAAAGATTGCCCCTATTATCCTCACGTATGGAGAGCAATATATCCGAAGGCAATCCCTCGGCCACGCCATACGACTTGAATATTGCGTTGCCGGCAGCATCTATAGTCTGTAACTTATTCAGCCCGCCGCCGAAAGTAACCAGATAAAGTTCGTTCTTCCGGGTAGACAGAATATAGTGCACATCGTTATTACTCAAGCTGTTTACATCGTTCTGCACACGTACATAGTGATGAAACACTGCATCTTCGGGCTTCTTAAAATCACTGTTTACCATTAATGCGCCGACTGTAGTGGCAATCCATATATTTCCGCGATGGTCACCTGTAACGAAGCGTACTTTATGGCAATTATCTATAGGGAAACCTTTCAGGTTGTTACGGTGGTTAACAAATATCTCCCGTCCGCCACGGTTATGGGTGAGGTAGTTGATTCCTCCTCCAAAAGTGGCAACCCAGATACGGCCTTTCACGTCCTCATAGACACAATATACATTGTTGTCACTCAGGCTGTAGATATCATCCCTACTATGGCAATAGCGGGTCAGTTTATAATGTCCTCCACCCTGAGGCCGGGCTTTTACCAATCCCTCACCCTTGGTGGCAATCCAAATGTTGTGCTTACTGTCTTGAAATATGCAATAAGTATTTCCCTTTAACGGTATCCCCGCATGTGATATCGTACCTGTCTCCGTGAAGTATCCCAGTTCCGTGCGATTCTTATCGTAAATCCTTATTTTGCCGTCTTTCAGTCCCACCCAAAGATTATGCTCCGTGTCTTCGCAAAGAGCACGCACCTCATTGCTCAATGATTCATACCGATGAGTTCCGGCGTCATCATACTGAAAAAGGAAGAGCGGAAAGTGATTTTCTCCAGTCCCTTGGAATGGGTGCACATCCACAGATTGCCTTGCCTGTCGGAAAAAGCAGAATGGATTTTATTGGAAAAACGCCAGTTGGTATCCGAAAAGCCGTTATAGAAAGGACGCAGGCAATTAGCAGTCTTATCGAAACGCGAAAAACCTCCGCCATAGGGATGCACCCAAACAGAACCGAAAATATCTTCATGCACGTGAAAAGCCGGACGGGAACGGTCGGTAGATGTAGGCTCTACCGGGATTACTTCCGTTTTCAGCACTTTTGTCCTTGCATTAAAATGTGCAACGGTTCCCGCAATATCCTGCCCGAACCATACTTCCGAGTTTCTGTCTATATAAATGGAGTGAACAGGAGCACCCGGCAGACGGGAGGCCGGATAATGAACAGTTGTCTTAGCGGACGCATTGTAAGTAAAAAAGCCGTCTGTCTCTGTAACCATTATCAGATTATGTTCGTCAATCTTTCCTACAGCCACGATATGTGAGGCACAAGGCAACTGCAATAACAGAAACCGGCCGTTTTTCTTCTGATAACGCCATACGCGTCCGCTATCCGACCCGAAAAAGATTTCATTTCCACATTCCTGGGCTGTATAAAAAATTTGGCCGCCTTTCTCTTTCTTCAATGTTTTCTCTACGAAAAAGGACGTAAGGGCACCACTTCCGGCAGCAAGCAACCCCAGCCCGTTGTCAGTCAGCATCCACTCATTTCCGGAAGCATCCTCATAAACATCATATACGCGTGCGGCCGGGAACAAACCGTTATCAGCTGAATACATCTCTGGCGAAAGGCGAAAACTCTCCGGATCGGTCTTGAGGCGGATAGCCCCTTCTTCCTCCGAAAGCAACCAGACCGAACCGCAAGGCAATACCTTGATTGAAGTTACCACAAACCGGCTTCCTTCTTCTTTCATGGCAGGAACATGTTCAAATACTTCGGTACGGGGATTAAAACGCCAAGCCTGATTGTCGTAAGTGAGCAGCCACAGAAAGCCGTACCGGTCTTCATACATATAGTCCACCCGGTTGTTTGTCAGGTTAATGCGGTTATCAAACTTTGCCTTATAAGTCTTGAAATCATACCCATCGAATTTATTGATGCCATCCCAAGTGGCAAACCACATATTTCCCTTTCTGTCTTGCAGAATACTCATGACAGTATCTGCGAAAGTCCCTCTTCGGACGAATAATGGGTAAAGACACACTCCGGCTGTGCTCCGGACGGTAACGCAAATACAAACAATAAGCCTATGACCAGATATAGAAGTTTTCTCATAACATATTCGTTCTGTGGGGTAAAGATACGCATTTCGCCGAAAATATCGTATATTTGTCATTATTTTAAATACCACTATGAAGCCAAGCGTTATACTTTATGCTGTTTTCCTTACCGTAAGTCTGGGTATAAAGGCTCAACAAGCTGATACGGTAAGTTATGAAGTGACAAAAAACATGCCCGTTTTCTACGAGCAACTGAAACAGCAACTTACCTATCCCGCAGCATGGGGAAAGTCTACCACAAAAGACTTTGGGAAATGGAGAATCGAAACACGAAATATAGTGATGGAGTGCATGCAGAATCTGCCTCCTGCTCCCGCGAAATACGATATGTCTGTCGTCGGAACAGAGCAGCGGTCGGGATATGAAGCCCGCAAGATATGGTTTAATGTTTCGGAATGGTCCCGCATACCGGCTTATCTATTGGTTCCTGACGGAAAAGGGCCTTTTCGGCTGTGATAATGCTGCACGATCATGGAGCACACTTTTCCATCGGCAAAGAGAAAATGGTACGTCCTTTCGGAGTCTCTCCGGAAATATCGGCTGATGCTGAAGATTGGGTGGTCCGTTGTTATGACGGACAATATACCGGAGATTACTTTGCACAAAACGGTTACGTAGTACTGTCTATCGACGCCCTGTTTTGGGGAGAACGCGGACGAAAGGAAGGAGTAAGTTATGACGGACAGCAGGCACTGGCTTCCAATTTCATGCAAATGGGAGCATCCTGGGGGGCTTTTATCAACATGGATGATGTGCGTAGTGCCGAGTTTCTGGCTTCACTGCCAATGTAGATAAAAACAGGGTCGGTTGTTTGGGATTCTCAATGGGTGCCTACCGTTCCTGGATGCTGGCTGCGCTGACTGATTGTATAAAAGCATCCGCTTCCATCTGCTGGATGAATACCACAGAGCATCTGATGACGCTGACTAATAATCAGAATAAGGGCGGTTCCGCTTACTCCATGCTTATTCCAAACTTAAGGCGTTATCTGGATTATCCGCATACGGCAAGTATCGCATGTCCTAAACCCGCCCTTTTCTTCAATGGAAGCAAAGATAAATTATTCCCGATAGAAGGAGTAAAAGATGCATATCAAACGATGCGAACGGTATGGGACAGTCAACATGCCGGTGACAGGCTTGTGACTAAAATATGGGATGAGAAGCATTTCTTTAACAAGGAGATGCAGGAAGAAGTATTGGAGTTCTTTAATAAAGAAATGAGAAATAAAGATTAACGGTCAGTGATAACCTTATTAATAACAATCACTGACCGTTAACGGCCAATCGCTATTTCAGGTGTCTTTTTATCCAAAGTAAATGCCCATACTCCGTAGCTTCAGATGTCCAGTGTTCGTTAATAGGAGTGATTAGCGCTTCTTTTGGGCAATTCAACACATTATATACGATATAACTGGTAGTGGGCGGACAAGTATCATCATTGTATCCCCAAGTCATGTAAGTAGGAATTTTTATCCGGCGGGCAAAGTTTACTACATCATAATAAGCCATTGTATTCAGCTTATCGGCAGTATCCATACCTGCTACACGGAAGAAATGCGGATAACCTCCCGCTCTGCCAGCCTTATAGCCTGCCATATCGCTTAAAGCCGGATGATTAGCTACACACGCTGTTACCCGTGTATCCAGTCCAGCTGTAATCAATGCCAAAGCACCTCCCTGGCTACCCCCTTGCACAATGACATTCTTACCGTCCCATTCGGGTAAAGAAGTTAAAAAGTCAATACTGCGTACACATGCCAGATAAACGCGTCTCATGTAATAATTATCCTTATTATCCAGTCCGTTTGATAAATACCCGTTCTCTCTGCCGTTGAACGCATTACTGATTTCCTTGAACTCTGCTTCGGACATCTCCGGATTGAGTCCATGTATCTCCATCTCAAAACGGATACATCCCTGCTCTGCATAGTATTTATGACGAAGAGGGGCTTTGATGGTTTTGATTCCTGCACCCGGCGGACAAAGCACTACCGGGCAAGCACCTTTCTGCATATTCCGGGGACAGGTTAAATAGCCGTAAATACTTTGTCCCCGACTGTTCAACTGTAGTTTAACCAAGTAACAGTCTATCTTGTCGGTAGAATACTTTTCAACCCGCTCTTTCGTATACAACAAAGGGAAAGTTGCAATTTCAGACTTACTCTTATCCCAGAATTCATCGAAATCGGCAGGCATCTTCGTATAAGGTTGAAGTTTATCGGGCGAAAACCTACTTTTACATGATGTTTATAAGTTTTTCCTGCGATAGTAGCCTGTAAACGGCAATCCCGGAATCCGGGTTGCTTCATTGTGCCGATAGTAACAACGGCTCTACCATTCTTCAACGTAACAGAGCCTTTCGTATCCGAAGGCATCATGTCATCTCCAAGTTCATAACAGACAGTTACACCATCCTGCGGGATGCCGTACTTATAGAATTGTACTTCTACGGTAGCTTTCTCCCCTGTCTGATAGAGCCAATCAGCATGATTGGGTACGGTAACCCAAAGTACATCGCTCCTGTAAGGATAATTTTCCGCACTGGCAGTCAATGCCAAACCCAATAGCAGAGTAAGAACACCCAATATTGTTTTATTCTTTACCATGTCAGAATTGTTTTATCAATCAACGTTTAATGTTTACCAATGCATTGCCGTTAGCAATCGGATTCCAACCGTCAGTACCGGCAAGAACGGACTCTATTTCATATCCTTCCGTATCTTTCAACTGATGGGAGAAAGCAGCGCGTGCTTTAGGATTAGCACCCGGGCCATAGCTGTCATACTCTGCATAGAAAACGGTTTTCTCAGCATCTTTCTTATTCCAGTTATGCCAACCGACCGGAAGAATATGCTTTCCTAAATCGCAATGAATGAACACAGCCTGAGCAAAAGGACGCCACGGACGGGACAAATAAACATTCTTCACGTTGGCATCCGCTGTTAATTTGCAGTCATAAAATACATAGCCGTATTTCTGTCCTTCATCGGTAGAAGGAGCCGTGACATACCCGTCACGTTTACTATGAATATGGCAACGGTTGAATACCGCCGTAGACCAACCGAATATAAAATCGACCGTACCCTCTATATAACAATCTTCATAATACTGCCTCACTCCCTTCCCATACGTATAGAGTGTATCTTGAAATCCGAGAAAACGGCAGTTCTTGAAATAAGCACGGTCGGCACTGACAAAACAGGCAACCGCCTGCCCTACCGGACCGGATGTATTCTCGAACGTGATATTCTCCACATAAAAATCGGGCGCATAGATATAACAGGAAGATGAACCGGACGTACCTTTGTTCTCTCCAAAGAGATTCTGTTTATTGGCATAGTCGTCATAGGATATGACAGCTCCTTCCTGTCCTATCAAAGAGATATTAATCTTACTTTCGGGCACAATCAGTTTTTCTTTATATACGCCTTTACGTACCAATATCGTGGTGCGTACATTTTTACGGAAATCGGGTACGGCATTAATAGCTTCCTGTACAGTAAAGAAATCGCCACTGCCATCCTGAGCTACCACGAAATCATAATGGCGGACATATTTTGCCAATTCCGGCACTTCTTTGGCAATGGCATCTACTGTAATACCGGCTATGACACGTGCACCGTATATGTTGAGGTGAGTATTGTCTTCACGGCCTTTAGGCATGGCAGCAATTGTGTTGGCGGGCACCCACATAAAGAGTTTCTTCGATTCTTTCGGTCCCAAGCCTTCTACCAAATCGTGGGTGAGTTTATTCATATCAATAAAAGGAACATTCAACTCCTTTGCTACATTGCGCGGAGAATCCAGATACGCTCCGTGCGTATCAATCAGTTTGTCTCCTTCCACCACATTATTTCCCTGAGAAGCGTCTTGTTTGGCATCAGGATTGATTCCCTTGAGAATATCATCCTGAAGAATAGCTTCCGCTACGGCTTTATTATCGGCCGTACCAAAGTTACGGCGCACAATAGAGTTGAACAGAACAGGAATACCGCCTTTCGCACGAGTCTCATTAACGAACTTACGCAGGTTGGCATCAAAGGTTGTTCCGGGTCTGTATGGCGGTCGGCTTTGGGCTTTTCGTCATTGTGCCCGAACTGAATAAAAACATAATCACCTTTCTTTATCAGTGAAAGCACTTTGTCCCAGCGCCCTCATCGATAAAACTCTTGGAACTGCGTCCGTTCATGGCATGATTATCCACCCGTATGTTTTCAGAAAAGAAACCGGGCAGGACATGCCCCCACCCTCTTTCGGGATTACCGCCCACCAACGACTTATTTGACATCGTAGAATCACCAATCATAAAAATGGTAATTACCGGCTTATCGGCCTTGAAAGCGGAACACAAGAAAAAAGCTGTCAATAACAAAATCAATTTACTTTTCATGGTTTTTCAAACTTATTATTTATCGCTATATTTGTATCAGTAAAATTATCATTCACACAATGAAAAGAACAAGAAGCAATGCATTCATTCTCGAAAACGAGAAAGCATGGGAACCCGCCGGAGAAGGCGTTGTTCGTCAGATTTTGGGATACGACGGTCAGGTAATGCTCGTCAAGGTTAAATTTGAACAAGGTGCAGTAGGTACACCGCATACCCATTATCATACTCAAACAACTTATGTGGCAAGCGGTAAATTTGAATTCACGGTTAACGGTGAAAAACAAATCGTATCGGCTGGCGACGGTGTTATATCGAACCGGATGCCGAACATGGATGCACTTGTCTGGAAGCCGGTATATTAATCGACTGCTTCAGTCCTATGAGAGCGGATTTTCTGAAACCGTAAGATAAACTACGGTTTCCATTCACTGCATATCTTGAAAAGATAATCCGGTTCCTCATATTTTTGCAACATCCTTCCGGGTCAGTTTGCTTTACCCATTTTACCCGATTTGTATTATCAGCCCCTCTCCCGTATTACCATATTCAGCATAACGGGCTGTTTTTTCATTCTCCGGATTACGCCAATTATCCCATCCTGCCGGACAGATATGTTTACCCATCTCGCAGTTAATGAACACTGTAGCTGCATAGGGACGCCACGGACGCCCCAAATAAACCTTATCACGTCCGCGCGGCAGTCAGCTTACAGTTCTTAAAAACATATCCCACTTCAATGTCTTTCGGAGTGGAAGCTGCCGTGATGTACGAATTGGCTTTACTATGAATCGTGCAATTATGGAACAATGCCGTAGAAGGACCGAAAATAAAATCGGTAGTACCTTCAATATAACAATTCAGGAAACAGAGACGAGTACCTTTTGCACCGGTGTAAATAGTATCCTGATTGCCCAAAAAGCGACAATTGATAAAGACCAAGCGGTCACCTTCCGTATGAAGCGCAACTGCCTGCCCCAGCCGTGCAGCATTATTCTCTATCGTCAAGTTCTTAAAAGTGATGGAACTTCCTTCCACTTTCAAAGTATAGGTACGGAAAGTTCCCATCTTATTTATATTGGCATGATCATCGTAGGTGATAATCGTATTTTCTACATTTTCACCGATGAAATCGACGTTTTCCAACCAAGAAGGAAGAATAACCTTTTCCTTATATACACCCTTTTTAACCAAAACCGTCACCTTATAATCCATAAAGGCGCGGATACCTCCATTGCTTCAGTCAGCGTACGGTAATCTCCGTGCCGTCACGGGCTACAACAATCGTATCTTTCCACTGCTGCGCCGCGGATAACGAACCGACCCCGCAAAGCAGGGCTATTATAAAACTACACAGTGCTTTCATAGTTACTTTCGCTATCATTTCCGGTTAACAATCACTTTCACGTCCTGAAGACGTTCCCACTCCAATGATGCAAGAATAAACGGACCTACAGCTTTGGGGTCATTGTTGCGGATAGTTTCATTGATATAATAATCATAGTCTCCCGAACGATAGACCTTTCCGCCAAGTCCTGCTACGGCACAAGCCTTTGTGATGCTTACCACACCATTCTTATCCACTTCTATAAAGTTGTCAAGGATGCCCTTATATCCTTTAACTGCTACTTCCAGATAGGATTTGTCAATGTACCCTTTACGCACACCCTTGAACAGAGAATATACAAACATAGTAGAACAGGAAGATTCCAGATAATTACCCGGCGCTCCACTCTTGTCCAGTACCTGATACCACAAACCGGTCTTGGAATCTTGCAAACGCTTTATCTGAGAAGCTATTTTATTGAAGATAACCAACATGGAATCACGGCCCGCTTCATGTTTCGGAATGAAATCCAAAGCATCTACAAAGGCCATGGCATACCAGCCATAGCGCGTCCCCAGCTATGCTTTGATTGTCCGGTAACAGGATCGGCCCAACGTTCTTTACGGCTTACGTCACAAGCATGACGGTACACATCATTTTTCGGGTCGTAAGTATGACGGGCCGCCATCAGGAATTGATTGATAACATCCGCATAATCGTCTACCTGATTGTTACGGAAAGCATATTCCGCATAGAAAGGCGCTCCCATATAAATACCATCCAGCCATACCTGATTCGGATAAATCTTCTTATGCCAAAAGCCGCCGTCGGCATTCCGGGGATGCTCATCGAGCTGACTTCTCATCAATGCAAGCGCTTTCTTATATTTCTCATCTTTCGTCTGTTCATAGATGCGGAATATAAATTTACCGGAGTTTATACGGTCAAGGCTATACTCCTCACGTTTGTACATTTTGATAGTACCATCTGCATTTACCATTGTATCGGCATAAGCCAAAGCATAATCATAGATTTTCCGATTACCGTAGCGGTCATACACATCCAGCATGGATTGCAATTCCAGCCCGTGACAGTAATCCCATTTCAATTTAGGCTGAAAGTCCAACTGCCAGGATTCCGGACAACGAATCATTTCGGACTCCACCATACGTACCGACCACGGCAAGTTTGAATCCACACGCTGTGCAAACATGCTTAAAGGAGAAAGCAACAATAAACCGGATAGAATAAAATTACAAATAAAGTTTCTTTTTCATGTAGTTGTTCTTTTTGGGTATTAGACCTTATAATTTTTCACGAAACAAAAGTAGATGTTTCTTTCCAAACACCTGTGCACTTTTTGGCGCAGAGGGTGCATTTTTTGATTTTCGTGTACGGAAACGAACAAATTTGTGCACGATAACGACAAATTTGTCCAAAATCATCCTTATTTACTATTTATTATGCCTTTACAGTTTGATTAATTAGGAAAAGGTCTTATTTTTGACCCCGATTTTCAATTCGTACTATTGTAAAACATAATCATTTATCAATTAAATCACATAAAGAATGGAACAAGTTTTCGGTTACATCATCGCTTTGGGAGCGTCTGTAATGATGCCTATTATTTTTACAATCATAGGCATGTGCATCGGTATGAAATTTGGCAAGGCTCTGAAATCAGGTCTCTTTGTCGGAGTCGGTTTTGTGGGCTTAGGCGTAGTTACCGCCCTGCTGACAACAAATTTTAATTCTCCTCTGAAAGCCATATCCGATTTGTATCACCTGCAACTGAACGTATTCGATATGGGATGGCCTGCCGCCGCTGCCGTAGCTTATAATACCGCTGTTGGTGCGCTTATCATTCCTATCTGCTTAGGCGTCAATTTCCTGATGCTTATCACCAAGACCACACGTACTGTAAACATAGACTTGTGGAACTATTGGCACTTCGCCTTCATCGGTGCTGTGGCTTATTTTGTTACCGGCCAGAATCTGGCATGGGGCTATTTCGCCGCTATCATCTGCTACATTATTACATTGGTCTGCGCAGACCTTACTGCAGAAAAATTCCAAAGTTCTATGATTTGGACGGTATCTCCATTCCTCAGCCTTTCTGCCAGAGTTTCACACCGTTTGCCATACTTATCAATAAGGCATTAGATAAAATTCCCGGTTTCTCCAAGCTGGAAATCGATGCAGAAGGCATGAAGAAAAAGTTCGGTGTAATAGGTGAACCGCTGGTATTGGGAGTTATCGTAGGTATGCTGATAGGCTGGGCAGCCCAACTCGACATCAAGAAAGTTCTCTTCCTGGGTATCACAATGGGAGCCGTAATGGAACTCATCCCCCGCATCACTTCTCTGTTTATCGAAGGATTGAAGCCTATCTCCGAAAAGACTTCGGAACTGGTAAAAGCTAAATTCAACGGTAAGAAAGTACATATCGGTATGAGCCCGGCATTGGTTATCGGCCACCCCGCTACATTGGTGGCATCGGTTATCCTGATTCCCGTTATCCTGGCACTTGCCGTATTCCTGCCGGGTAATCAGTTCCTGCCATTGGCCTCACTTGCAGGTATGTTCTATCTGTTTCCGATGATATTGCCCTTTACTAAAGGAAATGTATTGAAGACACTTATTATCGGTCTTATCACTCTTATTTTAGGTTTGTATTTCGTAACCGATATGGCACCGGACTTCACGCTGGCAGCCAATCAGGTATATGCCGAAACACACGATCCTACGGCACACATTCCTGAAGGATTTGATGGCGGTTCCATCGACTTTGCCGCTTCTTTCTTCGGCTGGACTATATATAGAGGTGTAAAACTCTCGTATGTAGGTGCTGCACTGCTGGTACTGGTAGCGATAACCATGATGTTCATCAACCGTCGCATCATTGTCCGCAGTGAAAAAGAAGCTAAAGAGAGTGCTAAATAAAAAAGCAATCATTAAGCATATTAATATTTAAAGTTTATATCAGACATGAAAAAATTAGCAATTGCCCTGATGTTGGGTGCAGCCGCAGTTACGGCTTCCGCCCAAGTAAATTACACTGTGCAGACAGCCTGCCATCCATTGGACGTAAAGCATTATGACACACAACGTCTCCGTAGCTCTTTTATGATGAGCAAAGTAATGGCTCCGGACGAAATCAATGTTACTTACACCCTCTATGACCGTTTGATTTACGGAGGTGCAATGCCTGTAAACAAAGTATTGAAACTGGAGACTTTCCGTGAGTTGGGTTCTGAAATCACTTACTTCCTCGAACGTCGCGAGTTGGGTGTTATCAACACCGGTGGCGATGGAGTAGTTACCGTAGACGGTAAAGAATACCCCATGAAGTATAAAGAAGCTCTTTATGTAGGTTGTGGCAATAAAGAAGTAACTTTCAAGAGCAACGATGCTGCCAACCCTGCCAAATTCTATATCAACTCGGCTCCGGCTTACAAACCTTACGTTACTCAGTTGATTACAACCGATGCCAAACTTCAAAAGGCCAATCCTAAAAAATATGCTTTGGGCATTTCCGACCATTACGGAAAAATGGAAGACAGCAACGACCGTATCGTAAACCAGCTGATTGTAAAAGATGTTTTGGAAAGAGTGAAAAACGGCGGTACAAACCAATTGCAGATGGGACTTACCGAGCTTGCTCCGGGTTCTGTATGGAATACCATGCCTGCCCATACTCACACACGTCGTATGGAAGCCTATTACTACTTCAACCTGGCTCCGGGAAATGCAATCTGCCACTTAATGGGTGAGCCTCAAGAAGAACGCCTGATTTGGTTACACAACGAGCAGGCCATCACTTCTCCCGAATGGAGCATCCACGCAGCTGCAGGCACCAGCAACTATACTTTCATCTGGGGGTATGGGAGGTGAGAACCTGAAGTACAGCGACAAAGATGAAATCAAATACACAGATATGAAATAATATCCGTAGATAAGAAAATAGGCATGGTTGTTCTCAACTATGCCTATTTTTGTCATTTTCTCCATGATTTCTACCAAATATTACACATACACATAACACAAGAACGCGTATTTTTGCGACATTATAAATTAAATCTATTATCATGAGTACAAATCAGAACACATTGGGCAAAATGTCTAACTATCGCTGGACAATTTGCGCCATGTTATTCTTCGCGACAACAGTTAATTATCTCGACCGACAAGTATTATCACTTACCTGGAAAGATTTTATCGCCCCGGAATTCCATTGGACAGATGCCGATTATGGAGATATCACAGCCGTATTTTCCATAGTATATGCCATTGCAAACTTATTTGCCGGACGCTTCATCGATTGGTTAGGAACCAAAAAAGGTTATCTCTGGGCTATCTTCGTATGGTCATTAGGAGCTTGCCTGCATGCTGTTTGCGGATGGGCAACCGAACATGTAGTGGCATTCATGATGCCGCTGCCATGATTTCCGCAACAGGTGCCGTAGCATCGACCATTGCCATTACCAGTGTTTACTTTTTCATCGCTGCCCGTGTGATATTGAGCGTCGGTGAAGCCGGAAACTTCCCCGCAGCAATTAAAGTCACCGCCGAGTATTTCCCGAAAAAAGACCGTGCATTCTCAACTTCCATTTTCAATGCCGGCGCCACAGTAGGTGCTTTAATAGCTCCTGTTACCATCCCCTCTTTAGCACGGTACTTCCAAAGCATCGGTGTAGGCAACGGTTGGGAAATGGCGTTCATCGTCATCGGTGGATTAGGCTTCGTCTGGATGGGCATGTGGATGTTCATGTATAAGAAACCTCATGAAAACCCGCGCGTCAATGCAGCAGAAATTGCTTATATCGAACAAGATAAACTCAGAGAAGAAGACAAGGCTGTCTCTGAAAAACCTGAAAGAAAGATGTCGTTTATGGAATGTCTCCAATACCCTCAGGCATGGGCTTTTGCCATCGGTAAATTCATGACCGACGGTGTATGGTGGTTCTTCCTGTTTTGGACTCCGGCCTACATCTCCGATGTCTACGGATTCTCTTCGGACAGCGGAACGGCACAGTTGCTGATATTCGTACTTTATGCCATTACCATGCTGTCTATCTATGGTGGAAAACTGCCTACCATCATCATAAACAAAACCGGTATGAATCCGTATGCAGCCCGCATGCGAGCCATGTTCATCTTTGCTTTGTTCCCGTTACTCGCACTATTTGCACAACCGTTAGGAGAATACTCCTATTGGTATCCGATTATCATTATAGGTATTGCCGGAGCAGCTCACCAATCCTGGTCTGCCAACATCTACTCCGTAGTGGGCGATATGTTCCCCAAAAGTGCGGTAGCTACCATTACCGGATTGGGAGGTATGGCGGGCGGTATCGGCTCGTTCCTCATCAACAAAGGTTCGGGCACACTGTTTACTTACGCTGATGAAACCCAGATGATATTCATGGGATTCGAAGGCAAGGCAGCCGGATACTTCATCATATTCTGCATCTGTGCCGTTGCTTACCTTATCGGCTGGTGCATCATGAAGCTTCTGGTACCGAAATACAAACCCATCGTACTGACTGATACAGACAGAATATATAGATATAAAAAAAAAGCTCTTTCGCATGAAAGAGCTTTTAATATCCTCTTAGCAATATAAGATTTGTCGGCAATTCTAAGAGAACAAGAATTAAGGGATAAAAAAAAGGGAAGTCTCACGACTTCCACAATTCTTCTAACCTTAAATCTAAATCTCTATGAAAAAAAACGTGCTGCAAAGATAAGGCTTTATAACACACGATGTTATTAATAAAGTATATAAAGAGAAAGAAAATATTTAAGATTTATTAAATGAAGAAATAGCTGCAATCTACGGCAATAGGAAACGTTTCGTACCTTATGAATCACAACTTTTCAACAGTTGCGCATAGATTGGATTCTGCTCCAACAATTGTCGGACTCCGATTATAAACATCTGCTTGCGTGCTCTGGTCAAAGCCACATTCAGCTTACGGTCTATCCGTATTCCGTTCTCCTCTGTCAGATTGGCAAGAAATCTCAGCTGAGACAACCTGTTCACACAGAAAGAGTAAATGATGACATCACGTTCGCTTCCCTGAAAACGCTCCACCGTATCTACCAGGATTTCATTCAAGGCTGGAATTTCCAAAGCTTCTATTTCTTTCTTTATCAAAGCTATCTGACTACGATAAGGGGTTATTACTCCCAAAGTAGAAGCTGCGTTGAAGCGTCCCTCGGCAAATATATACTGCCGATAGACAGCAGCAGCCAGTCCGGCTACGATTTTTGCTTCCGAACGGTTCATCTTTGCCGACTGCATAGGCGGTTCGGGAACGGACGGAAGAAAAGCTACCCGCCGGGTCAGCAAAGCGGCAAATTCATCAGCAGAAAGCTGAGGAGACAGTTTAAGAACCCCTGTCTGATGTTCCAATCCTACCGGCTGTAACAACCCGCCATAGAAAGCACGGTTCGGAAAAGCTGCAACTTCCACATTCATACGTCCCTGGCGACAAAGCATATCAAGAGAATTGAAAGCTGAAAACCGGGAGTTGAAAGCAGAGGTTTGCCGACCGTCAACCGCCTGTTGCCTAATGGCATTCCGATAAAGACGCTCAAAAAGAGAATCTTTCAAGTTATGCAAACCGATGCCCCGCAAACCTTCATCCTGAATTTCCGATTGCTCCGATGACTGGAGTACAACAGCCGGCAATTGTTTATGGTCACCTATCAGGACAAATTTCCCTATAGCATTCCCGCCGGTAACACCGCGCATGCAAAGCAATCCCAACAGTTGCGGCTCCAATATCTGGGTAGCCTCATCTATCAAGGCCACATCAAAAGTCTTCAAACGGAACAATTCGGTCTTGGCAGACAGTGTAGCAACCGTTCCCACAAAAATTCGGCAACGCGCCATACGCTCCTGCACCTCCCGGCGTGTAGAGCAAGACTCCAACACGTTTTCTATCAAATGCGGACGATACACGCCGTCACAGGAAAGTTCACTGCCGATACGTATGAAGTCGACCTCCGGTGTAATGGCTGTCAACATCTTACATATCTCGTCCACTGCCCGGTTAGTATATGAAAGCAAAAGTATTTCTTTCCCTTCCCTATAAAAAGCCTCTACCATGCTGCGCAGAGCGCGAGAGGTCTTACCGGTTCCCGGCGGACCTACCAGCAAGAAATAGTCTTTAGCAGCTTGCGCCTTCAAAGTAATGCGTACAAAATCATCGGCAGCAGCCGATATAGCTCCGTTAAGGGCAGTATCAAATTCCGGTTTACGTTGATTCAGCAACAAATCCCGACGGTCTTTCGTTGCAGACAAAAAGGCCGACAATCCCCAGTACATGCAGCGAAAAGAGGTATCCATATAATCATGTTCTATTGCATAGCGGCTTTCCATTGGCAAGACCCTGGCGTTCTGTTGTGCCGCACGGAGTCTGATACGGATATTGCAATCGGAAATTTCCTCGATGTTCCCCTTAAACACCATTTTATTGGTAACGTTATCTTCACTGACATTCCGCTCATACAGAACAATGGCATCTCCTTGCCGGAAATTGGGCAAAGTATCAATATCCGTATGTGTACGCTCCAGCAATAAATAAGGTTTATGAATATCCGCCGCACAATTTTGCCGTATCGCCAAATCATATAAAATCTCTCCATTCTCGCTTTTCTCCTCTAAAGTAGCAAGCCATAAAGCAGATGCGCCGGTGCGTCCTTCATACTCCACATCACCGGATTTTGAAGTATAGAGTTCTTTTGTTATAAAATTGTACAACGCATAGAAATACGACTGTTCCAATGGAGACAACGCATGAATCTTCTGTGTCACCGCATCGATGGAAGGATACAGATAACGTTTCCACAATGTATTATCCAGTTGCCGCTCATTCAGAGTTCCCGGAGCAATATCGCGCAGACGCTCTGCCGTATATTGCAGACTATTGCGCAACTGGATGCCGTATTCATTCGCTACAATACGGTTCCGGACATCCATTACCCGGCGCAGCATTGCCCACGAAGGACGTGCCGGATAGAGCAACGGATAGCGTGTATAGAGCAAATACGGCTTCACCCGATGATGTTCTTTCCCCATGGCATACTCCAATACCGCCTGATACAGCAGCATCTGTACCCTATTGTTCTCTTTAGGTTCTACCTTGCCCCGGATAGCATATTCATCCGCCTTACCCGATTTCATTTCGATGAAAGACGACATGTCACGCTGCATATAATCCAAACGTCCCTGCAAACCTAACGCCTCACATATATAAGACGGTTCCAGCACGGCATCCGTTTTGTCCAGTTCATACCCCGAAGCCCGGAAAGTATCTGTAACAGTTTGCCGGATATTATCAAAATGCCGTTTACAGTCGGCAAAGAATTCACGTTCTTTCTCCCGGTCGCGCAAATCTGCGCAGGCAGCCAGTTCAATGGGATATGAGCGGAACGCTTTCTTCATACATTCCAGATAGTCAGGTTCACTTTCCGCATGAATCCATTCGTCCAAAAAAGGTTGGCTATATTACCCAACAAAAGAGGACGGGTATTATCGGGCATCTGCAACCTTGCCAGCATATAGTTTGCCGGGTGATGGCCATATTCCCTGAAACATTCTGCCAATGAACTGATATCAATCAGATAATCCGGTTCAAGGACAATGAACGAAGGGGTCAGAGTTCCAGCTTCGTCAACAGCGACATCCAGCAAGTTGAGTTGTGCATGGCGCCAGAGCAACTGACAGGTTTCCGCAAATTCTTCATTGATCTGAGGTATATTGTAACGGACACGTAATGGTTCGTCGGCTATTTCATCCAAAGGAGTCACATACAGATACCGCTCGTCGGAATATTGGAAACAGACGCGCATCCGCTGCACCTGCTTGTGTGCCGGAGGAGCCACGATATAAGTTGCATCCGTCCGGGGAAGCAAACGATACAGCTCCTGTGGAATATCTTCCTCAAAAAGTTTACGGATGAAGAAAGCCAGCGTTTTCGCATCCCGCAGAAGGTGTTCGCGGTAGGTTCCTGTTGTCGGTTCAGAATGGCATTGGAGGTCAGTCGGAAGGTATGCAGTCTGTTTTGCTCCGCTACAGAAAGCCCCACTTTGGCCGCTACAAAACTAATTCGTGCGGAAAGATCGGTCATCTGCAGACTACCGTTGTGCATATGTAGGCGGCAAAGCCTTTCCAGCAAGTCGCGCATCTGTTTGTAGCCAATAGTCAGCTGCAAATGATCCGCCTTACAAACGGCTAAAAGAATTTCATAAGATTCTCTTCCTTTATTTTCCATACGACAAAAGGGATATTATAAAAATTACATGTGTGTGTCAAAAGTCAGCCTCAATTGAGTTACTATCGACTTTTGACACACACTTGGGGAAACGAACGATAAATAATTGGCTTATCAGACTTTTGCCACGCCTTCTTCTTCCTCTTCTTCCAACTCAGGAACTTCCTTCTTATCCTTTATCATCAGAATACTCATTTCGTAGAGCAGATAAAGCGGAATAGCTACAACACTCAGTGTGAACGGATCGCCCGTCGGAGTGATGATAGCGGCAGCTATTACGATAATGACAACTGCGTGACGGCGATATTTGCGCAGGAAAGACTTGTTGACGACTCCCAGCAAAGACAACAACCAAGTCACCAGCGGAAGCTCAAAAGCCAGTCCCATACAGAGAATCAGCATCATAAAGTTATCGATATACGAATTGAGCGACAGGATATTCTCGACTTCCGAACTCAGCTGATAGGTAGAGAGGAAACGGAGTGTCAGCGGATATACCATAAAGTATCCCATAAGCACCCCGATAAAGAACATACCGGTTCCTATGGTCAACGCTTTCCTCACTCCTTTCCGCTCATTCGGATAAAGAGCCGGATTGATAAAACGCCAGACCTCAAAGAAAATATAGGCATAGCCGTCACTACCGACATCCAGAAAGCTGTCGACATATGTATAAAGAAAGGAGCTGCCAAATTGATATTGACAAGCTTCACCTTAAACTCCTGCGTAAAAAATTCATCAGTCAAATCGAATTTCTGACCGATAAAGCGTAGTAAGTCGTAAAATACAAAATCATTATGGCAAGGCGCCAGTATTACATGGTCGAACAAATAAGGCATCGCTACGAAATAGCCGATTGCCAATACAAACCAGACTCCGATAACACGAAAAAGTACCCGACGCAACTCATCCAAATGATCCCAGAAGGTCATTTCTGCCATTGCTTATTATTTCTTAGCTGAATCTGCCGATGCGTCGATTTCGTCTTTTGCCTTATTGATTTCTTCTTTTGCCTCGTTCACACCATCTTTAAAGCTCTTTACTCCTTTGCCTAAGCCACGCATCAGTTCGGGTATCTTCTTCCCACCAAAGAATAAAAGAACAATCAATGCAATGAATAATATTTCCTGCATTCCTAATCCTAAAAATAATAATGTGCCTGTCATTTTATCTATTAACTATTAAATGATTTATCAAAAACCAAAGTCATCCATTTACCGGGATCTCCATCCATGACAGCTACCAGAACATAGCCAGCGCCACCATTTTCAGGCTGTTTCACAATTTGCAGCATAACATCAAATGTTTACAACTTATCTTTTTGCAATAGCTTTCAACAAAGCATAGCCACCAAAAATCTGGAGCAACATGCCCGGAATTCCAATCCGGAAATCCTGTGCCGCCAAATAGAAATCACCGACAAGAGCCCATTCTATCAAGGTACCCACACCTGATAATGCCATAACCAGTCCCAGCCAATGCAGGAATCGTAATCTTACGGAAACGATCTGCCATATATCCCGCCACCAACGCCAACAATACCGACTTTACCAATATAGCCGGAAGTATGGTCACAGAAGGCATTCCAAACAAGAAACTATTGACAAGCGGAGAAAGAACAGCCGTCAACATCCCCACTTTGAATCCATATTTATAAGCACCTATTAAATGTGAAGAAATAAATGGGTAACATAGCAGGTCCACCCAAATGCACCAAATGACAAAGTTGCGGCAATACCACATTACCTACAATAAACACGAAATGCAAATAAATTAAAGTATTTGCGTTTTGTGTAATTTTAAACGAATAAGAGTTTTTGTTGTTGATTCCATGAATACTAACCTTTCATTTAATTTCTGCAAATATAATCATTTCATAAAGCAAGCTCAATCTTTTTTTTTCCCTTTTCTTGTTTATATTATCAAATATTCTTCTATCTTCGCAATAGATTGATAAAATTACAACTATGAAATATTATAAATTCATCTATTTTTTAGCCTTCGTCCTTGGAATGTCAACATGGGCACAGGCACAAAGCACTCCTTGTACCGGAAATGCATATAGCACAAACGCAGACTTCTTCCGTGCCTCAGCATCAGCTCAGAGCGGTGATGCCACTGCCTCCAAAAAGAAGGCGGTCATTGCAGCCCGTACCGCAATAACCAGCCAGATCAAAGCAAAGGCGGAAATGGCTGCCAAGTCTCAAAAAAAATTCGGTAATGCAGAGTGGGAACAGTTCTCAGATCTGATCCATATGGCTACCCAGCAAGAGGCTGCTAACTTAAAAGTAATCTGTGAAAACAGCCGGCAGAGCGGTGGTAAATATAAAACAGACGTTGTGGTAGAATTGCCTAAAGCAGGAGTTCTGTCCACAATCATCAACCAAATAAAAAGTGATGATAAATTAAAAGGACTTTTTGAAGAAAGCCAGTTTAAGCAAGCGTTTTAAAGCCACTTGAATCCATCAGAGGAGTCAATGCAGTTTAAAAGGAAAACCTATTACATCAACCTAATCTTGACAGATTTATGGAAAAGTTGTACGATTACCTTCCCCAGCAATTGGTTACTTTCATTCTGGTGACCTTGTTCTCTTTACTCATCGGTTTATCCCAACGGAGAATCAGCCTGAAACGAGAGGGGGAAACTACGCTTTTCGGCACAGACCGGACTTTTACTTTTATCGGCATTTTGGGATATCTCCTCTATATACTTGATCCTAAGGAAATGCATTTATTTATGGGAGGCGGAATAATTTTAGGTATGTTACTGGGCATCAATTATTATGTCAAGCAATCCCAGTTCCACGTGTTTGGAGTGACAACAATCATCATCGCCCTTATCACCTATTGTATGGCTCCTATCATAAGTACACAACCTTCCTGGTTTTACGTGATGATGGTAGTCACCGTGCTTCTTTTCACAGAAATGAAACACACCTTCACAGAACTTGTACAACGGATGCAGAATGATGAAATGATCACACTGGCAAAATTTCTGGCTATCAGCGGTATCATTTTGCCCATGCTACCCAAGGAACCTCTCATACCGGGTATCAATCTCACTCCATACACCATTTGGCTGGCTACTGTAGTCGTATCGGGTATCTCCTATTTGTCCTACCTGCTGAAGCAATATGTTTTCCGCGAATCAGGCACTTTGGTTTCGGGCATTATCGGTGGTCTGTATAGCAGCACCGCTACCATTTCCATCCTTGCCCGCAAATGCAAACGGATACAAGCGCATGAAATACCGGAATATGTATCTGCCATGATGCTTGCTGTCAGCATGATGTTCTTACGTTTCATGATTTTGATCCTTATATTCAGCACTTCCATCTTTCTGAATATTTACCCCTATCTGCTCATCATGTCTGCAACCGCCGCCGGCATCGGCATATTCATCCATAAAAAGCATACTATAAAAGGCGAGCGCGAAGTTATTGAAGAAACGGAAACGGAAAGTAATCCACTGGAATTCAAAGTCGCTCTGATCTTTGCTTTATTATTTGTAGTATTTACATTTCTGACTCACTATACATTGGTTTATGCAGGAACAGGAGGTTTGAGTATTCTCTCCATTGCAACAGGATTAAGTGATATCACTCCTTTCATACTAAACCTGTTACAAGGCGGAAACATTCCGGCAACCATTGTAGGGGCCTGTATCATGCAAGCTATCATCAGCAACATCGTAGTGAATATGTTCTATGCCATATTTTTTTCCTCCCGCAGAAAAGAAATGCTGCCTTATGTATGGAAAGGATTCCTCACTGTCATTGGAGTAAACGCTGTACTATTACTCATCTATTACTTCTAAATTATATTCTCATAAAAAACATGCGGATAACAGGATTTTTCAGACAATCCATATCATCCGCATACTTTTTAATATTCTAATAAATCCCTATCAGAAAAGTAGAATATAAGCCAATGAACTAAGACTGATCACCGCCCAAAGAGCAACACCTTGAATCAGAGGTTTCATACCTACTTGCTTCAATACATCCATAGACAAGGAAGCTCCAATAAAGAACATGGTAATAATCAATCCTTTACGTGCCAGTCCGGAAACAGCCTGCCCGAATTGAGCACACCATCCAGCACATAAGTATTCAGAATGATAGCCACAACAAAATAAAGGATAAACCAAGGAATGCTTACTTTCTTACCGCTTCCCTTGAAAATAAAAGAAGTAGCGAATGCCAAAGGAATAATCCAAAGTGCACGGGTCAGTTTGATTGTTGTCGCCACTTTCAACGCCTCTTCACCGTATGCCGCACCTGCTCCCACCACAGAACTCGTATCATGAATAGCAATAGCTGCCCAAGTACCAAACTGTTGTTGATCTAACCCAAACATATGGCCTAACACCGGAAAAATAAACAAAGCGATGGCATTCAATACAAAGATAGTAGCCAAAGCCACAGACATCTCACTATCTTTAGCTTTCAATACAGGACCCACAGCAGCAATAGCGCTTCCCCCACAAATTGCAGTACCCGAACTGATAAGATAAGCCGTATCACGATCTACCTTCAAAAGTTTATGCCCTATAAACATACCTATAATCATTGTACCGATTACAGAATGATCGTGAATTCCATTCCTTCCTTACCGGAAGCCAGAGAAGCCTGAAGATTCATACCGAACCCCAATCCCACTACAGAATATTGCAACAAATATTTAGAAACCTTTTTATTGAACTTAGGATAGCCTGTCCGCAAACTAATGCAAATATCAACCCCAGAAATAAAGATACGGGGGAGTGACCCACTGGGAAAATGAAGCCAATACCGGAATATAGTCCATCAACAAAAAGACCGTTAACGTGGAAAGCAAACCTACATAAATAGTTTTGCTGTTTTGCTGTAAAGCTGTTACTGAAATCATATATTTTACTTTTTAACATTATTTCTCCATTTCGGGATGCAAAGGTAATATATGTTTCAAAAACAATCTAATCGTTTTTAATTATAAGTTATAACTTTTCCTTATAATGATTGGCAAATTGCATGAACAGAGCCGGGAGCCTGTATCCTGCCCTTGCAATTGGACAAAATCAAATTCACGAAACATCACCAGGTCTTTTATATCCAATACTTTAAACTTCCCTGAATACAGTTCTTTATTAATAGACCGGATAGACAAAATCCCCATGCACTCACTATTTTCCAGAAATAATTTAATGCTCTCTGTACTTCCCAGGTGCATACGGATAGTAAGGTCCGATAACTTTATGTTGTGTTTATGCAAAGCGGTAATCAATACATCCAATGTTCCCGAACCTCTTTCACGAAGTACAAGAGGAACTTCTTTCAATTCATCCAAAGTTATCTCATCATAATCCATCCACTTACTATGAGTATGGACGATAGCCACCAGCTCATCTTGCAGAAAAGGAGTATATTTCAAATTAGGTTGCCGGGTATTTCCCTCTACCAGTGCCAAATCTATACGATGTTCCTGCAATGCCTTTTCCACCTCAGAGGAGTTCCCGCTGAAAAGTGATAAAGACACTTGCGGAAACTTCTCGATGAAGCGGGCCAGCAAAGGGGGAAGCACATATTGGGCAATTGTAGTACTGGCTCCCAAGCGCAACTCACCGGTATGCTCATTACGTAATAAGTTCATCTCGTACTCCAAGCGTCCGTAATCTTCCAAAATTTTCTCACAATGCTCCAACAACAACCTGCCTGCATCAGTCAGCAAGATCTTGTTCCCCATTCGCTCAAAAAGGCGTGTCTGGTACATCGTCTCCAATTCCTGAATATGCTTGGTTATAGCCGGCTGACTAATAAACAGCTCTTGCGAAGCCTTTGTAAAGCTGAGGTTTTTCGCAACACTACTGAATACTCTTAACCTGAAATCAGACATGTTTTTTAATGATTATAGTTCGTCTGCTTTAATTCCTAACGACTGTAAAACAGCGAATCCAAACATCTCCCACTGATAAGCGACTTCACTGGTTGGAGGATTCATACCGAATACCGTCATTTTTTCTTTTCCGTCCACCTTATTTAATATAGCAGGAACTTTATCTCCATATTCTTCTTCGGCAGGGACAATAATCACCCGTTTCACCTCTTTTGCATCAACCACCACTCTCAAAGACTCCAGAAACAACTCTTCGCGACTAGCCATATCCGATGGTTCGAAAGAATAAAGTGCAAACTCTCCCAACTGGCTTTTGAAAGCCACGTTATTTAATTCCTTTTCCAAATCCGACGGCTGAAAAGCATCCATTTTCTTACTTTCCTCGTCATAAATAAATAATACCTGAACTGCATTCTCCCCCAAGGTATTCCACTATCCAGTGACAGACATTCCAACAACACCGGTAAATCCGCTTTCGGCAACTTACGGCCCACCACGTCACCAAAATGTTTGGATAAATCACCCGCCACCCTGTCTACATAGGCTACATCCACCAGAATTACAGTATCTGCAAACTTTATTTCATTTGTCATCTCGTTTTCATTTTATGATTTCGATGCTAAGATAGCAATTATCATCTGCTTGCAAAAAGAGTTATCTGCCTTTTTGTGTACAATTCGGACTTTTTTTCATTTAAAAGCCGGAAAGCCTGCCATTTTGTTCTTCTTATTTTACTTCATTAGCTTTCTTTTTCTTTTGGCAAACTATTTGACGATTATCAAATGAAATCGCAAAAGCCACTGAACAAAGCAGTGACAGTTACGTTTTCAATAGGTATTTGAATAATATTTAGAAAGGAGATACAATATGAATTTTAACAACTTCACAATTAAATCACAGGAGGCAGTGCAACAAGCGGTGAACATAACTCAAGCCCGCGGACAGCAAGCTATCGAGCCTGTGCATCTGTTGGCCGGAGTACTGAAAGTAGGTGAAAACGTCACCAACTTCATTTTCCAGAAATTGGGAATGAACGCCCAGCAGATCGCATTGGTCATCGACAAGCAAATTGACTCGCTGCCTAAGGTTTCGGGAGGAGAACCTTACCTTAGCCGTGAAAGCAACGAGATATTACAAAGAGCCGTACAGTATTCCAAAGAGATGGGTGACGAATTCGTTTCACTGGAAGCTATTATCCTAGCCTTGTTGAATGTAAAGAGTACTGTGCTACCATATTGAAAGACGCGGGAATGACAGACAAAGAGCTGCGCTCCGCCATAGCAGAACTACGTAAAGGTGAAAAAGTAACTTCACAATCCAGTGAAGACACTTATCAATCCTTAAGCAAATATGCCATTAATTTGAATGAGGCTGCCCGCAGCGGAAAACTTGATCCGGTTATCGGGCGTGATGAAGAAATACGTAGGGTATTACAAATATTAAGCCGCCGTACCAAGAATAATCCGATTTTAATCGGTGAGCCGGGTACCGGTAAGACCGCCATTGTTGAAGCTTGGCACACCGTATCATCCGAGGTGATGTACCCGACAACTTGAAGAACAAACAAATCTTCTCATTGGATATGGCGCACTGGTTGCCGGAGCCAAATACAAAGGTGAATTTGAAGAACGTCTGAAATCTGTTGTCAATGAAGTAATCAAAGCCGAAGGCAGCATCATCCTGTTTATCGATGAAATCCATACCTTGGTCGGAGCCGGTAAAGGTGAAGGTGCCATGGATGCCGCCAATATATTAAAACCCGCCTTGGCCCGTGGTGAGCTCCGCAGCATCGGAGCCACTACTTTGGACGAATATCAGAAGTACTTCGAAAAGGACAAGGCATTGGAACGCCGGTTCCAAACCGTTATGGTAGCCGAACCGGACACGCTGAGCACCATCTCCATTCTCCGTGGATTGAAAGAACGTTACGAAAACCATCACAAGGTACGTATCAAAGATGAAGCCATCATTGCCGCTGTAGAATTGAGTAACCGTTACATTACCGAACGTTTCCTTCCGGACAAGGCTATTGACCTGATGGATGAAGCTGCTGCCAAATTGCGTATGGAACGTGATTCCGTGCCTGAAGAACTGGATGAAATCTCACGTCACCTGAAACAACTGGAAATTGAACGTGAGGCCATCAAACGTGAAAAAGACGAGCCGAAATTACAACAACTGAATAAAGAGATTGCCGAACTGAAAGAACAGGAAACCTCTTACAAGCCAAATGGCAGAGTGAAAAAGGAACTGGTCAACAAGATTCAGCAAAACAAGCAGGAAATAGAACAATTGAAATTTGAAGCCGAGAAAGCGGAACGTGAGGGAGATTACGGTAAAGTAGCCGAAATCCGTTATGGAAAATTACAGGCTTTAGAGAACGAGATCAAGGATATTCAAGAAGACCTGAAACACAAGCAGGGTGACAGTGCCATGATAAAGGAAGAAGTTACCGCTGAGGACATTGCCGATGTTGTTTCACGGTGGACAGGGATACCGGTCAACAAGATGCTGCAAAGCGAACGTGACAAATTGCTTCATCTGGAGCAAGAATTACATTTGCGTGTGGTAGGTCAGGATGAAGCCATAGCAGCCGTATCCGATGCCGTACGCCGTAGCCGTGCCGGATTACAGGACCCGAAACGTCCGATAGGTTCATTCATCTTCCTGGGTACTACCGGTGTAGGTAAGACAGAACTTGCCAAAGCATTGGCCGACTACCTGTTTGATGACGAGAGTCTGATGACGCGTATCGACATGAGCGAATATCAGGAGAAACACTCTGTATCCCGTCTGATCGGAGCGCCTCCCGGATACGTAGGTTACGATGAAGGCGGTCAGTTGACAGAAGCCGTCCGACGCAAACCATACTCTGTGGTATTGTTTGATGAAATAGAAAAAGCACATCCCGATGTGTTCAATATTCTGCTGCAAGTTTTGGATGACGGACGTCTGACTGACAACAAGGGACGTACGGTAAACTTCAAGAATACCATTATCATCATGACTTCCAATCTGGGCAGCGCATACATTCAAAGCCAGTTCGAAAAGATTAATGACGAGAATCGCGAAGTGGTGATTGAAGAGACGAAGAAAGAGGTAATGTCCATGTTGAAAAAAACGATACGGCCGGAGTTTCTGAACCGTATAGATGAAACAATCATGTTCTTGCCTTTGAACAGAGAAGAGATAGAACAGATTGTGATGTTACAAATCAACGGTATCAAGAATATGCTGGCCGGCAACGGCATTACTTTGGAAATGACCGATGAGGCCGTCCGTTTCATTGCCAGCACAGGCTATGATCCCGAATTCGTGCCCGTCCCGTGAAACGTGCCATCCAACGCTATTTGCTGAATGATTTGTCCAAAAAGCTATTGTCACAGGAAGTGGACCGAAGCAAACCGATTATCGTAGAAACAGCGGGTGACGGATTAAAATTCCGCAACTAGAATGTTACAAACAACCAGTAAAGATAAGGTCTTATCTTTACTAAGCAAAAGGGGTGTTCATCATGCACCCCTTTTTTCGTTAACTATAGCCCTCTATCTGCAATATTTTGAATATTTCCTTAACCAATATGTTTCCAATAGCTAAAAAACGGCAATAAGCTCATAAAACAGTTTAATCAGCCATCTCTACTTCCTTTTTTCATTTTTGTATAAGAAAAAGAAAACTGAAATACGGCAAGATTCAGAACAGCTGTGTAGACTGGTATATTTTTACAATATTGAAAAACATAAGAAACTTATTCATCCGAAAAGAGTTCATTGAACTGGATAATCGTAAAAAAAGATAACCTACTGTTTTATTATCAAACATATACTGAAACTTCATACCTGTATGATATGTATCACTTGTAAGATATATAATCTTTCACCTGTAACATTACTAATCTTACAGCCCACACATTAGTAACGTGTCGCCCCACACGTTACTAACTTTCCGGCATGCAGGTTACTAACCTCTCAAACGTCCTGTTCTTTTCTGAAAAGAACAAGGTCTTTAAAAAAAAGAACAAGACGTTTTCATTGAAAGAACAAGAGCTTTTTAAAATTTGACCTGTTGTTTTTTTCCATAACGGTATCTACATGCCGAAACGCCTTATTTTTCCTTCAGATCTTTCAGCCCCTCCGCAAACACCCTGCCCGTCGGCATTCCGGCTGAAGGATTGAGGTTATGGAATCCTTCAGCCAAGTGGAAATGTTTCAGCCGGTTTTATTTTCGGAGGAGTGGTTGTTCTGAAGGATATTTTCCGGCTGAAACATTTCGTGAGGTATATCCTTCAGCCGGAATG
>ENA-OQCX01000025-OQCX01000025.1-human-gut-metagenome-genome-assembly--contig:-NODE-25-length-67333-cov-7.479541_pt1 | contig 67333 bp, 49 predicted proteins | sample MGYA00242762_ERZ504587 | MGnify/ENA primary metagenome ERZ504587 (study PRJEB26092, sample SAMD00036337) | human gut metagenome | host: Homo sapiens | study: EMG produced TPA metagenomics assembly of...
TGCTGTGTCTACTATATCAGCAGGGCTTGGGAAGAAGTGACTACTGAACCAGTACAACATTCCAAGAACCGTCTACTGATATCGGTTATAAAAAGAAAAAGCGTCTAGCTAAATCAGGAAAAGACATCCGGATGTTTTAGGGTAAAACATGGGGATGTTTTGGACAACAACATCCGGATGTTATGGGTACTCACTATACGGGTGTAAGGACTTCAGTTCCTATGTAGGTAGGGCTAAGTCATATTCCCTTGTATGTTGGGGATTATCAATGGTACGGACTGATTATGATTGCTTACTTATATAACAACTTAATTATACAACAATGAAAAAAGTATTATTCGGTTTGGTTCTGGCCGCTGTCGCGCTGCCTCTTCTGGCGCAGCAGAAGCCCGTCTATCTGGACGCAAGCAAACCTATTGAAGAAAGAGTGGAAGACGCCTTGAGCCGTCTGACCCTGGAAGAGAAAGTGAAGTTGACTCATGCGCAAAGCAAGTTCAGCAGTGCGGGTGTGCCCCGTCTGGGCATTCCCGATGTATGGACGGACGACGGCCCCCACGGCATACGTCCCGATGTGTTGTGGGACGAGTGGGAACAAGCCGGATGCACCAACGACTCCTGCGTGGCTTTCCCTGCCCTGACCTGTCTGGCGGCAACCTGGAACCCCGAAATGTCTCTCCTTTACGGACAGAGCATCGGTGAAGAGGCGCGCTACCGCAACAAGTCCGTCCTGCTGGGCCCCGGTGTCAATATCTACCGCACACCGCTCAACGGACGCAACTTCGAGTATATGGGTGAGGACCCTTATCTGGCCGGAAAGATGGTGTCGCCCTATATCCGGGGCGTGCAGCAGAACGGCGTGGCCGCCTGCGTGAAACACTTCGCCTTGAACAACCACGAAGTGAACCGCCACACCACCAACGTCATCGTGGACGACCGTGCTCTTTATGAAATCTATCTGCCTGCTTTCAAGATGGCCGTGCAGGAAGGCGGAGCGTGGAGCATCATGGGTGCCTACAACCTATACAAAGGCCAACATCTTTGTCACAACCAATACACATTGAACGATATATTGAAGGGCGAATGGGGATTCGACGGCGTAGTCATTTCCGACTGGGGCGGCACGCACGATACCCGGCAAGCCATCACCAACGGGCTGGATATGGAATTCGGCAGTTGGACCAACGGGCTCTCGAACGGTGCCAGCAACGCATACGATAACTATTATCTGGCAAATCCCTATCTGAACCTCATCCGCGAAGGTAAGGTAGGTACCACGGAACTGGACGACAAGGTACGCCGCATTCTGCGCCTTATCTTCCGTACGGTGATGAACCCCGACCGTCCGTGGGGAAGCATGCTCTCTCCGGAACATTACGAGGCTGCCCGCCGCATCGGTGAGGAGGGCATCGTACTGTTGCAGAACAAGGGCAATGTGCTCCCGATAGACCTGAACCGGGCTAAAAAGATTCTTGTAGTGGCGAGAATGCCATCAAGATGATGACCGTAGGCGGTGGTAGTTCTTCCCTGAAGGTACAGCGCGAACTCTCTCCGTTGGACGGCATCAAGCAGCGTGTGGCCGGCAAGGCCGAGGTGGTCTATGCCCGTGGCTACGTGGGCGATGCAAGCGGTGAATACAACGGGGTGGTGACCGGACAGAATCTGAAGGATGACCGTACTCCCGAAGAGCTGATAGCTGAAGCCGTGAAAGAGGCCCGGGATGCCGATTATGTCATCTTCATCGGCGGCTTGAACAAGAGCAACGGCCAGGACTGCGAGGACTCCGACCGTAAGGGTCTGGGCTTGTCCTACGGTCAGGATGCCGTTATCTCCGCACTGGCCGAGGCGAACAAGAATCTGATTGTCGTCAACATCTCCGGCAACGCCATTGCCATGCCGTGGGTGAACGAGGTGCCTGCCATCGTGCAGGACTGGTATCTGGGTTCCGAAGCCGGCAGTTCCCTTGCCGCCATCCTCATGGGTGATGTCAATCCCAGCGGCAAGCTTCCGTTCACCTTCCCCGTGAAGCTGGAGGACTGCCCGGCCCACAGCTTGGGCGAATATACCGGCAAACGGAGCAAGGACATCATCGACATCAAGTATAATGAAAGCATCTTCGTGGGCTACCGTTGGGCCGATAAGCAGAAGAAGGTGAAACCGTTGTTCCCCTTCGGCCACGGTTTGAGCTATACCACTTTCGAATATGGCAAGCCGACGGCCGACAGCAAGACCATGCAGGCCGACGGTACGCTGACCGTGAAGGTTTCTGTAAAGAATACCGGAGCGCGCGAAGGGCAGGAAGTTGTCCAACTGTACATCAGTGACAAGAAGTCCTCTCTGCCTCGTCCCGTCAAGGAACTGAAAGGTTTCCAAAAGGTGAAACTGGCTCCGGGCGAAACAAAGGAAGTCACATTTACCATTGATAAGGAGGCTCTTAGCTTCTTCGATGACACCCAGCACGCTTGGGTGGCCGAGCCGGGCAAGTTCGAGGCTGTCATAGCAGCTTCGGCAGCCGATGTGAAGGGAACGGTTCCTTTTGAATTGAAATGATGTAGGAAAATAAAGTTTCCTTTTAGGTTATTATCAAAGATAGTGTAGATGGAGGGTGTGGCCGTGAGGTTGCACCCTTTCTTTGTACTCTTTACAAGCCAATATGTTTTCTTATATTTCTGAGTTTCTTCGGGTTGGCTAAGGAAGATGCAGATATGCTGGATGTTAGAGTTAAAGCAGTGATGTTTTGTAGTAATGGGTGAGTTTTTACCGCCGTGTTTGGGCAGATTTTCATCTTTTATATTTATTTTTACAGAAATGATCGGGACAATGGTTCTTGTCCTGATGGGATGTGGTAGTGCTGTCTTTGCCGGAAGTGCGGCGGGGGCGGTTAGTGCAGGTGTCGGAACGCTGGGAGTGGCTTTTGCTTTCGGCTTGTCCGTTGTGGCGATGGCATACGCTATCGGAGGAATCTCGGGCTGTCATATTAATCCTGCCATTACCCTGGGCGTTCTGTTGTCCGGCAGGATGAGCGGGAAAGATGCAGCCATGTATATGGTGTTTCAGGTTATCGGGGCGGTTATCGGTTCTGCCATTCTTTATGCATTGGTGTCTACGGGCGCTCATGGTGGTCCTACGGCTACCGGTTCCAATGGGTTTGCTGACGGAATGATGTTGCAGGCATTCATTGCAGAGGCTGTGTTCACGTTTATCTTTGTGCTGGTTGTCTTAGGTTCTACGGATTCCGAGAAGGGGGCGGGTAATCTTGCAGGATTGGCCATTGGTCTTACGTTGGTATTAGTGCACATTGTTTGTATTCCTGTTACGGGAACTTCTGTCAATCCTGCCCGTAGCATCGGTCCGGCACTGTTCCAGGGTGGCGAGGCTCTCTCTCAGTTGTGGCTGTTCATTGTAGCTCCGTTTGTGGGTGCTGCGCTGAGTGCCGTTGTATGGAAAGTGCTTGCTGCAAAAGAAGGTAAATAAATGTCGGCAGACAGTGCCTTAAGAAGAGGCGGCTGATGGCAGAAAACTTATAAAGGGAAGCCCTCCGTCCGAAACTTTGAAGTTTGACGGAGGGCTTCCTGTTCTTTCCTTATGCTTGCTATATCTTGTGCCTTATTCGTACAGCGATTTGGCTATACCCATTTCCAGTCCACGAAGCTCTGCCAGTCCGCGCAGACGGCCGATACAGGAATAGCCGGGATTGGTTTTCTTCTTCAAGTCGTCTACCATCTGGTGTCCGTGGTCGGGTCGCATCGGGATAGAGACACCACGGCGTTGTTGCAGTTCAAGGAAGGCTTTCATCACGTGATACATGTCCACGTCTCCTTCCAGGTGGTTGGCTTCGTAGAAATTGCCTTCGGCGTCGCGTTGTGTACTGCGCAGATGGACAAAGTTGATGCGGTCGGCAAATTGCTGCATGATGACTGCACAATCGTTGGCGCTGCTTACACCGAGCGAACCGGTGCAGAGGCAAAGACCGTTGCTCTTGTTGGGAACAGCGTCAATCAGTGCCTGGAAATCGGCAGCACAGCTCATGATGCGTGGCAGGCCGAGGATGGAGCACGGTGGGTCGTCCGGATGGATAACGAGCATGACACCTGCTTCGTCGGCTACCGGAGTGATTTCTTGCAGGAAATAGATCAGGTTGGCACGCAGGCGTTCCAGAGTGATGCCCTTGTAGCGGTCCAGTTCCTGTTGGAACTGTTCCAGGGTGAAGCTTTCTTCTGAGCCGGGAAGTCCGGCAATCATGTTGCGTACAAGCAGTTGTTTGTCTGCCTCTGTCATCTGTTCGAAGCGGGCACGGGCTTTGGCCTTTTCTTCATCGGTGTATTCGCCTTCTGCACCGGGACGACGTAGCAGGAAGAGGTCGAAGGCGATGAAAGCGGCACGTTCAAAGCGGAGGGCACGACTGCGTCGGGTAGTTCGTAGGCGAGGTCGGTACGTGTCCAGTCCAGTACGGGCATAAAGTTGTAGGTGACAATGTGAATGCCGCATTTGCCCAGGTTACGCAAGCTCTCTTTATAGTTGTCGATATACTTCTGGAAGTCTCCGGTTTGGGTCTTGATATGTTCGTGTACGGGTACACTTTCTACTACAGACCAGCGCAGACCGACGGCTTCAATCATTTCTTTCCGTTTCTTGATTTCCTCTACTGTCCATATTTCCCCGTTTGGAATATGATGCAAGGCGTTTACAATGCCGGTAGCCCCGGCTTGTTTGATGTCCCAAAGGCTTACCGGGTCGTTGGGACCGTACCAGCGCCAGGTTTGTTCACAAAGAATCATGTTATTTATTGTTTGATGATTTGCAATTTACTATTTACATGGCGAATGCGTTGAACCCTCCGTCCACTACAGCCACCGTACCGGTGACAAAGCTGGAAGCATCGCTGATGAGGTATTGGATGGTTCCGCAAAGCTCTTCTGCACGGCCCATACGTCCGAAGGGAGTTTGGCGAATCACATCTTGCCCACGTTCCGTGTAGCTTCCATCCGGGTTCGTCAGCAGGGCACGGTTCTGCTCTGTGAGGAAAAATCCGGGTGCGATGGCATTTACACGAATACCTTCACCAAACTTCTTGGCAACTTCCGTAGCCATGAAGGCTGTGAAATTGGAGATACCGGCTTTTGCGGCAGCATATCCGGCTACACGCGTCATGGGGCGGAAAGCAGCCATGCTGGAGAAGTTGACAATAGCGCCTGTCTTCTGTTCCACCATCGGTTTGAGGAAGACTTGTGTAGGCAGTACGGTACCGGTCAGGTTTAATTCAAGCACCCGTTGGAACTCTTCTATCTTCAAATCGAAGAAAGTGCCCGTGGGCGCGATGGTGGCACCCGGCATATTTCCGCCGGCTGCATTCAGCAGGGCATCTATGCGGCCATAGGCTTTCAGGATGTCAGCCAAGTTCTGTTCCAGCAGTTCACGGTTCATCACGTCGGTTGTCAGGAACATGGCTTCTCCACCGTTTGCCTTGATTTCGTTGACGATGGCGTTTCCTACCTCTGCTTTGCGACCTAAGATTACCACTTTCGCTCCTTCTTCCGCCAGATGAAGAGCGATAGCTTTCCCCAATACTCCCGTTCCGCCGGTTATTACTACTACTTTGTCTTTGATGTTGAATAAGTTCTTCATAATGTTATGTATTAGTTTATAAAATGAATCTTTTTCGCAAAGTTAGGGATTAAATCATTTTCAGTGCTTAAATAGAGTGCTAAAATACTTATCTTACTGGCCGGAAACGGAAATTAGTGCGGTTTTTAAGATTCGTTTGCTATCAGATGCACTCACCACGACGGGTGCGTGCTGCTTGTTTACGCGGATACTTGCCCGCCCGTTAGCAGCTTGTATGCGGCGTGAGCCTTGCGCGGTGCCTTGGTTGCGGAGTAACGCTTCACTGTCTGTGCAGCCGAATTCTATGAACTGGCAGGCATCCAGCAACGTATGCCGTTTTCGTCTATCAGTTCAGCCTGCACAAGTATGGTTTCCGCATCCTGGGCGGTCTGCGTCAGAAGTATTCTTGACGGTTTGCCCCAGGTTCGGGTTTGATACTCCTGCTGAATTTCATCGTCGAGGCGCAGCTTGCCGTCATACCCTGTGGCGGTAATCTTGTTGTTTCCTTCTCGTAATGGCACATTCCAGCGCAGCCCTGCTGCCGGAAAGTCCTGGCTGTTGCGCTTCTTCCGTCCTTGCGACACACCGTTGACAAACAACTCCACTTCGGGGCAGTTGGAATAGACCAGAATTTCCTTGGGCTCGCCCGGCTTGCCCCAGCGCACCGGCCAGGAGTGTCCGTAGATGTGCAGCATCGGTTTGCTGCTCCAATAGGATTGAAAGACGTAATAGCTCTCTTTCGGGGTGCCGTCTCGTTGCACCACCCCCTTCTGATTGACGTAAGGGATGGGATTGTCCGGGCGCAGCGGAGTGGAGAAGTCCTTGAAAGTCCAGAAGAGGCTCCCCGTAAGCCGGGGCATGGTCTCTTGTTCTTTCAGGTGCCAGTCGAAGAGGCGGATGATATAACTTTCGCTCCAGTCGCCGTTGCGGTCTGCGGCTTCGATGTCGAAGTTATCTATTCCTTTTCTGCCCGTCTCCTTGTTCACTTCCATATGGCGCCCGGCATGCTGTCGCCTCCCCATTCGGCATGGAGGAAACGGGTGGTGGCGTTTTATTCCGGCCGTCTCCATCTCGCGGTAGTTGCGGAAGCGGCGGCCATACCAGCCGCCCAGATGGTGGGGGAGTAAACGTCCACAATGTCTTTGCAGAACTCGCAGCGGCGAATGGCTGTGGAGCGCGTCGGGTCGAGGCGATGGGCAAGGTCGTGCAGCTCGCCCATAAAGGCGCGTATGCTGTCTTTTTCGAACGTTTGGAAATCGCCCGGCCAGTCGTTCTCATTGCCCAGCCCCCACAGGATGACGGAAGGATGGTTGCGATGTTGCTCAATCATATTGGTGAGCATCCGGCGCGCCTGGTTCTTGTAGCTCTCTCCGCCCAGACCGCCGCGGCACCAGGGTATTTCTTCCCAGACGAGAAGTCCCAGCTCGTCGCAGAGCCGCAGAATGATGCCGGACTGCTGATAGTGCCCCAGGCGGATAAAGTTGGCACCCATCTCTTTTATTTGTTGCATTTCGGTGCGCATCATCTCTTCGGTCAAGGCAGCGCCTACTCCGGCATGGTCTTCATGGCGGTGAGTGCCGCGCAGCAGCAGCCGTTCGCCGTTCAGGTAGAAAGGCCCTTTCTCTTCGAAGCGGAAATGGCGGAAGCCGAAGTGCTGGGTGGTGCGCAGGGTATCTCCGTTGTCGATAAGTTCTGCCACGCAGGTGTAGAGAGCGGGAGAGTGGGGGCTCCACAGCTGCGGGCGTTTCAGGGAGATTTGGTACGAGGATATTTCCGTAAGCTCGGATGATATGGAATTAACCTCCTTGCCTTCGGGTGAGAAGACGCGGAGAGAGAACTCTTTTGCCTTCTTCTCCTTGCCGGATAGTCCGCCGAAAGCAATGTCTATCGAGATACTGCCTTGCTTCCCTTTCTCATCGGTTGTTGCTTCTATCCGTATCTGCTCAAAATGGACGGCAGGCGTATAGACGAGGTTGACATATCGGTAGAGTCCGCCGTAGAGGTTGAAGTCGGACATATCGGAAGGAATCATCTCCGTGTCGCGGCTGTTGTCGCAGCGAATGGCAATAGGAATCTTTCCGCCGAAACGCTCCCGGCAGAGCGGCGTGCGACGGAATGCTTCCACGCTTCGGTGATGTCTGCCTTCCACTCGTCGTAACCACCACGTGCGAAGCGATTCGGGTGGTATAGACATATACCTCTGTCTTCTGTCCCGCGCCTTCAAACTCCAGGCAGGTGCGTCCGTTGGTATAGGGATTCTCTATGTTGAGCATGGTGCGATACCAGCCGGGGCCTTGATAATAGTTCACATCAGGGTCAACGGCGTCTTCCGCATTGAAGCAGTGGGGCAGGGTGACTTTCTGCCAGAGGGGAACGGTTTCGGGCTTTCCTGCTCCGGTAATAGGGCGCATCACTTCCCAAATGCTTCCCATATCCTGGCGGATAAACTCCCAATGCTCCGTAAGACGTTGCTTGCGGTCGGTAGGAATCAGTGCGTGTGCCTGCAACAACAGGCTGCTGAACAATAGACTAAGTAGGATTCGGGGTGCTTTCATGGTATGTTATAAAAATGATACATATATACGTCCTGCGGGGTATATATATAAAAGTTGTTAGGTATTAAGGATAAAGTTCTGAGGTATAGGGAGAAAAGTTCTTTTCTCTTAAGACAATTCTCTGTTCGCAGCTTGCGGATAAACATTCGCAGTGCGCGGATAAGCGTTCGCAAGCCCCGGATACATATCCGCAGCTTGCGAATAAACTTTATTTCATGTCCAGCGCCTCTTTCCTTGCCAACGCTTCCAGATAGAAGTAATCGGCATAGTTCAGCGGCACGTCTATTTCGCTTCCTCCCGGATGATGTCCCGTGGAATGCAGCAGCAGGAAGCCGTAGTGAGTGCCCGGTTCTGCCCGGTAATGCTTGTTGAGGCTATCGACAATCTTGTCGGCAACGGCGCGATACTGTTTACCCTTCTCCGGAGCTACGTAGGTGCAGAGTTCATATAAACCCGAAGCGATGAGTGCGGCGGCAGAAGCGTCGCGCGGCACGTCGGGTTGATGTTCTCGGGGGTGCAGTCTTTAATGACATCCATCTTCATATCCCAGTAGGGCACGCCGTCTGCCGGCATATTGGCAGGTTGAGGAAGAAGTCGGCAATGCTTCCGATTGTTTCAGATAGGCGGGGTCTTTGGTGAAACGGTAACACATGGCAAAGCCGTACATCCCCCAGGCTTGTCCGCGGCTCCAGAAGGAGTCGTCCGAGTTTCCCTGGTGTGTACACTTCAGGCGGACTTCACCTGTTTCCGGGTGGTAGTCACTACGTGATAAGAGGAGTAGTCCGGACGGAAATGATTCTTCAGTGTAGTGTTGGCATGGTTCACGGCCACATTCCAGTAAATGGAATCGCCCGTCAGCTGCGTGGCACGGAACAGCATTTCCAGGTTCATCATATTGTCGATGATGACCGGATATTTCCATCGGTCGCGGTTGTGGTCCCACGAGCGGATGCTTTTCACCTTCGGGCTGTAGCGGGTAATCAAAGTCTTGGCACTTTGCAGCACCACATCCTTGTAAGAGCGTTCACCCGTCAGTTCATACGCCTTTCCAAAGCTGTCGTACATCATAAAGCCGAGGTCGTGCGTGCCCTTGTGCCACTTGGCTTCTTCAATAGGCCAGGTCCACGAGATGGCAGCCCGGCGCCAATCGTCATCATGCGTATAGGCATATACCTGCCACAACGAGCCGGGGAAGAAACCCGAGCACCAATCGTGGGGATGTATCATAGCCAGCGAACCGTCTTTATGGATGCTGCGCGGCATGACGCGACGCCGGGCAGCATTCTTCTCCTCTTTCTTTGCTTTGTCGGCGCACTGCATGGCAAATTCCAGTTGTTTGCAGGCAAAGGCATAGGCGTTATCCACTTCGGAGGGTTGCACATAGAGCAAGTTGAAGCGGTCTTTCCACTGAATGACTCTGTGGGCTTTGGATAGTCTCAGATAGTCTTTGCGTGCAGGGTTGAGCAAGCCGGCACGATATAGGTCTTTACAGAATTCCTGTTGTTTGTAGTCCCATTCGCTAATCTGTTGGTAAGGCCATTCCTTTACATCCTTCCCTGTATATTGCGCCAGGAAATCCATTGCCCGGTAGAAGTTGCGTCCGTCGGGAGAGGTGGCATTATCAATCCTGATTCCTATTTTCTCTGCCATGCAGAAGATATCGAGTAGATGGGTCAGATTGTATTGGGAATAACCGAAGGCAAGCGTGCGGCGCAATTCATGCGGCTGCGTCCGTCCGGTTCTATCTGGGTGAAGATGCGCTTGGCAGGAACGGCGTTGATAACTTCCCGGGCTACTTTAAGGTTGCCGGTGTAGAGGGCAATGGCTATCACCTGCGCATCGTAGGCCGTACTGTGGTTGTTGGCCTGGCGGGATTCTTCTTGTCCCTGCGGGCTGGTCAATATCCAGTTCAGCAACTTGCCGAACCATGCTTGCAGCTGCTTGGAATCTTTGGCCGTAAAAGACTTCGATTGCTCCAACAACTTCACGGCATCCAGCATCTCTACAAAGGAGTAACTATCCAGCACGCCGTAGCAACGGCCTTTGCCGCCGTTGTGTCCGGGTATCATCTGCGCATACTCCAGGTTGGGATTCATGCGTGTATCCTTGTCGAAGAACCATACGCGGATAAGCTCCGTTGCCTTTTGGGCATACTTCTCTTCTCCGCTGAAGTACCAGGCCAGTGCCAGCGTGGTGACGCGGCTGGCGGTTGCTCCCAGGCGGTTGCGGTCGAGCTTGTTCAATTCGGGGTTCGATTCGCCGTCGCGGCTCACGTAAGGCAGTCCGTCGGGCTTTGTGGGGTCCGGCCAATAATAGCGGGCCTGGCTCATGTAGTCGTGCTTGTTGCCACTGGCAGGCACCTTCTCTTTCATCATCACGGAAAGAGGCTGTACATCCAATAGTTTATCGGCCTCCGCTTGCAATGCCTGGTAGGCGGTTGCGTAGAAAGGTTCATGGATGGACTGTTTTACGTTGGCAAGGTGCGTGGCATCCCAGATGGATTGTGCTTGTGTGCAAGGCGCCAGAAGCAATAAAGCAAGCACCCATTGTACTACTTTTAGTTTCATGGTTTTCTATTTTATTGATTAATAAATGTTTCTGAGTTTGATACCGTTCAGGAAGCAAGTACCGCTTGTTGAATGGAAACGTATATCGATGTATTCTTTGTCGTTCGTAATGTAGTATTTCTTTCGCAAAGCACGGAAGTACCCGCTTTCTTTGCAGGGAGAGAGGCTCTCTTCCACCACTTCCCCGTTTATGGAAATGCCGAATGTGCTTTCCCGGTTCTCTTGTTGCCCGTTCCGGTCCAGTTGGTAGGCAATGCCCGCATTCCGGCGGAAGATATCGGTAAAGAGAAGCTCTATTTCATATACACCTTGGGGAGCATCGAAGCGATAACCTTCTATCTCATTCCGGAGGGTTTGGAACAAGGGGCCGTCTGCCGTGTTTTGGATTTCGGTTTGTGCAGTTCCCTCCTTACCGCCGATGTATCCCCAACTGCCTGCGGCATAAGGCTGGTCGGGTAGCCAGGTCAGTTGGCTTTCGTCCGAGGTGAAGAAGCATTGGCTTCCTACATTAACGGCCAGTTCCAACCCTTTCAGGTTGTTTGCATCCAGGCATGCCGGTATGGGAGTGAAGTTTATTCTCAGCCCGTCTTGCACTGTCTTTCCTTGATAGTTTCCTTGTGCGAATAGGAAAGGATTTCTGTTAGAAAATGGAACTTCGAAGGTGGCCGTGTAGTTCTCTGTTTTCTGCTTTCCCAATGAAATACCGTCGATAAACAGCTCTACCTCAGAAAGGTTGGTGTATATCTTGACCGGCAGATATACGGGAGCATTGCCTTGCTGCACGCCGGCACGGTCTGTCCAGTCGCGGCTGGCAATATGTAGCACCGGAATGTCCTTGCGCCAAGCTGCCTGATAGTAGTGATATACATCTTTCGGGGTACGGTCGGCATAAACCAGCCTTTATTGTTGATGCGTGGCATGGATTCGTCTCGCAGGGCAGAAGAGAAGTCGATAAAGTTCCAGTGCGTGCCGCCGCAGATATAAGGTGTATCTTCCAATACCGGCAAATAGTGTTCGAGGTACTTCTGCTGGTATTCGATGCTGAAGTCAAAAGCACGCGGATGCAGCGAATGTAATCGCTTGTCCGAACCTGCACCATATTCGCTTACAATCATCGGGTGAGTGGGATGGTTTTGGTGTTGTTGTGCCAGGAACTTCTCAAAGCCCGTGAGGTCACCCCCATACCATCCCTGGTATAAGTTCCAGCCTACAATATCGGTGATTTTGCTTAATCCGGTTTCGTTGTAGCTGTTGCTGCCGTGGAATGCCATGGTGCTTATGCGGGTGCTATCTTCTTCTTTCAGTACCCGTTCCAGCCTGTTGGCCAGTGCCAGTGTGCGTTCCAGTACCGGCTTCAGTTCCGCTTCGGTTTTGTACTTCCGTTGGGTTACGAGCAATATTTCGTTCATATATCCCCAGGTGATGATAGAAGGGTGGTTGTAGTGCTGGCGAATCATTTCCCGCAAGTTTCGTTCGCAGTTATCTCCATAACCCGGCGTATTGGGCACAATGTCTATAATGGGAATCTCTTCCCATGCCAGCATACCCAGCTTGTCGCACATCTCCAGCAGGGCATCGTCTTGCGGATAGTGGGAGATGCGGATAAAATTGGCTCCCATCTCTTTCATCAGCAGGAAGTCTCTCCGGTGCATCTCGTCTGTCAGCGCGGGACCTATGGGCTTCTGGTCTTGATGGCGACAGATACCGCGCAGTTTATAGGGCTTTCCGTTGAGGAAGAAACCCTCATCTCCGTCGAACCGGAACCAGCGGAAAGCGGTGTAATGATTGCTTTGGTCCAGCAAGGTTTTGGTCTTACGGTTGCGCAGGGTTGTTTCTACGCGGTAGAGGCGGGGCGTTTCAGGAGTCCACAATTCAGGTTTCAACACCGGGGTTGCCTCGTTGCTGAAAGCGTAGGTTTCTCCGGCTTTTAGCTGTATATTCTTCTTGAGTGTTTGTAGCAGGGTGCCGTCAGGACGGTAGATAGTGTGCGTCAGTTCCAGTGTTGCTTTTTCCTTCGCATCGTTCTTTACTTCACCGCGGATGGAATGATGCCTCGTTCTTCAGACACTTGCGGCGTGCTGATAAACAGCCCGTCCGAGCTGTGGTTCGTCAGGTTGAAGTGTTGGTTGGGAACCGCCGTAAGCCAAACATCCCGGTAGATACCTCCAAAGAAAGTGAAGTCTCCGGAGATGGGAGCAATATCCTGGCGGGCATTATCCACGCATATGGCCAGCGTGTTGGGTGTGTCGAAAGAGAGGAACGGCGTGATGTTGAATGAGCAGGCGGTATATCCTCCGGCATGCTCACCTACGTTTTTGCCATTGATATAGATGGTGGCTGCTTTGCTGGCAGCATCCAGTCTCAGGATAATCTGTTTCTCTTTCCAGCCCTGAGGCAAGGTCAGTTGTCGGCGATACCAACCGGTGCCGCGGTAGTAATCCTTTTCGGTATAAGCATCGGTATTCCAGGTATGGGGCAGATGGATGGATGTCCATTTGCTGTCGTCAAAGGCGCTGTCGGCTGCTGCGGTGCATTCTCCTTTGAGGAACTTCCAGCTGTCGTTGATGGTTTGGGTTTGGCGTTGGGCGTGGACAGGGGGCAGGACAAATAAGGATATAATAACGGCAGCCATCCAATGGCAGGCCTTTTGCAGGAGTGTATTTTTCTCTCTTTCCATGGTGATATGTTATAAATGATATTACTGCCAAAACTACTAAAAAAGAGGCGGATGTAAAAAAAACAAGTAGTTATCCGCCTCTTTAACTTAAACCTGAATCGCAACCTTAGTTACAAACTTAAAAATCTAACCTATGAAAATATCACTTTGTCATGATTGATAATCCTAATCTCTTATTATGATAATCCTATTGTTAAAGCTCTATTTGATAGAGCGAAGAAAGAGCTGTGATATAGAGCTTGTTTCCTGATATCAGTAGAGACGTGGGACGTTCCGGCACCTCTAACGTACCTATGGATTCACCTGACGGGGAGAATATGGAAATGTCTCCGTTGGCTACATATACGTTGCCTTTAGAGTCCGTAACTACGCTCCGGTCGCCTCCGTCGGCAAATATGCGACAGTTTTGCAAGAAGCCTTGGGCATCTACATCCGCATGGATTACGCGTTGGTGATATTCATCCAATGTATAGACTGTTTTGCCCGGTACTGCCTTAACCAGAGATGAACAACGGAATAAATCTTCGTAATTCGGAATGATGGTTACACCGTCGGGAGCAACAAAACATTGTTCCGGCTTTCTTCCGTTGTAATACTCGCTTTGAGTGATGGTTCTATTACCCGGATAATAAATTTGTTGCGGTGCAGCAAATTGCTTCATATCCACTAACGGTAAAACTTGGAAACTTTCATCCGGATTATCGGGACGTATTGCGTAAAGCTTAGGAACATAATTGAAGCCCCACAGCCCTCCCGAACCTTTCCAGCCGAATAGAGGACGGTTGCCGTTACGGGTATCGTCATTATTATAGCCGGGTTGGGAGATGTATTTGGTAACGACAATCAAGTTGTCTTGTGTATCGCATGCCAGTGCTACTGCGTTCCAGGGGAAATCGGCAATAGAAGTTACCTGCCCGCTTCGGGCATCCAATTTATAGATGCGGCGCATGCGATGCTCGCAGAAATATATATTTCCCCGGCTGTCTTGTGCCAGTCCGTCAATGAACTCAAATCCGGTGACTACAAGTTCGGCTTTTCCTTTTTCCTGGCTCAATGGGTATTTACGGTTTTCCTTGCCGGTCAATGAAAGGCGTGCCAGTTCCCAACGGCGTGCTTCCCGGTGGGTATTGACATCGTAAAGGCTGGCATTGGAAGTGAACTTTACGCGGGCATGTGCATAGTTGTGAACATTCAGAAACTCAATATCCTTGCAATTCCAGGTGCGTATAGCCGACGGATAGGATTTCAACATGCGCGATACGCGATAGGAATAGAAATTGGCAAAAGTCAGGTTCTTGCAGTCTATCAGGTCCAAAGGTTGCGTATCGATGCCTTCTGCTTCCACTTCAAACTGGAAGTCGTAGATTTTCCAGTTGGCAACATTGCGGAAGATGGCTTCATTGCGTAAATGATGCTCTAAAGACATTCCGTAAATACGTCCCGGGGTATCTGTATGACTGATGTACAGTCCTGCCGAACTATATTCGTTGGCTGTCCATATATCCCGGAATGAGCCTCCTCCTCCGTTTGTAATCCATAGGCTCCAATGCTGGTTGTCCCAGGCACGGGTAATGAGGTCGTGAGTTTCCGGAGTGATGGACATAGGTTTCTCCAAAGGATTGACCGCACTTTGTCCGTTGTGGAAGAAACGGGCTTTATCGTGCCCGCTGAATTTGACATCATACATATAGGAGCCTTCGCCTGCCATCCATTTGCAATTGACAGCCCGGTAATTGTAGGCATCGGCATTCAGGAAGATACCGCATACGATGTTCTTTCCACCTTGGGGAGTAGTCAACTGTGCTTGCGGGGCACCGAAGCCGCTGAATGCGAGATTGCCGCCCAAGGTTAATAAGATAGTAGTGCCGGGGTGCAGGCCTATCAGATTCGTGTTTTGTTTCAGAGTCAACGGCTCTTTTACAATGTACCATCCTTGGGGAATATAGATATTGGCATACTTTTCTACTGCTTCCTGGAAAATGTGTGTGTCATCACTGAAACCGTCTCCTTTGGCACCCAAATCGCGGATGTTTACCCATTGCTCCGTAGCGGGCAGCATCGGGGTATCGCCGGCATCCAAAGGAGTAATGTTTTTAATAGGTTCTGTTTCTACCCGGCGCACTATTTGAGGAGTGTCTTCCAGACTGTCGGCATTAAAACCGAAAATGAAACGGGTTACCCGGTATGTTTTTCCTTTACCGGATACTTGTTTGTTTGTAAAGCGTTCCAAAGCAAACATAGGAACATTTTTACATTGGATATTTCTAAGGTTGATTTGTGTTGCTGCATTTCCTGCATCTGTCAGAATAACCCCGGTGTGGTGTACATCTTCGAAAATGCAATCTTCCATAAATAGCCTGTCGGGAGCATTCTCTTTAATTTCTATGGCTACGGGTACATTTTTTGCCCGCATACGAACGATGGTCAATCCTCCTTCATTAGTGAGGATGGCACTCCTACGCTGTCCTTCAAAATAGGAGTTAAGTAACATAATAGGCCATCCGGGAGCTGACTTGTCTGTGTCAATTCCATACTCTCCTCCGTAAATGGCTATATTCTCCAAATGGTTTCCGGCATCGACAATACCCGCACGGCCTTTTCCCACATGAATGGTTACGTTGGAAATAGAGCAGTGCTGTGCAAAATGTGCGCGAATGGCAGAGGCATTGGGATTTCCGTCTTCAATACGAATATCTACGTTCATCATTGAACTGTAGAAAGTCCCTGCATTGGCATCGCCTATACGGCCTCCCGGACGGTAGCCGCCGCCGATAAACCAAAAAAGGTATTTCCCTTTTGCAGTTTCCCGGGTAACTTCTTGAAAACCGGGTGCTTGCTTGGCAAGGACAAAAACCGGGCGTTTGCCGCCATAACCAATGATACGAACACCTGAGGGGATGTAAATCGTCTTGCTGAGTTTATACACTCCTTCGGGGATAAAGAGGATACCGCAACCATTTTCTTTCTGTTTGGTTCGGTTCAATGCTTCTTGCAAAGCATCGGAAACATCCATACGCCCGTCAGTTTTCACATTAAAATTCTCGGGAGTGAAATATATAGCTGCCTCATCCACCGGTCGGTCGGTAAAGACCGACCGGGGATTTTGAGCAGATATTCCTACTGAGAGGATAATCATGAGAAGAAGAGTCAATGTTTTTATTCGGTTCATGTTGTGTAAGGGGTTAGATTACAAAGGATAACGTTTGATACTTACTGTCATCTTACCGCTACCGTCAACGCTGTTCACGTAGATGTATGCAGCCCATTTACCGTCGGCAGTCTTCATAAATGCACTATCGTCCTTTTTCAGGTTCAGTACATAGTTCATGGCTCCGCCTAAATCCAGCGTCTCGAAGTCTATATCGTCCACGTAAACAGCCGGATTGCTTCCTTTCAACTGGGCATCATGCACATTGGCACGTTGTTCCATGGGGGTGCTGTTGGTGGCACCCGAGGGGACAATACCACTGATGGCGATGAATTTCGGGTCCGTTGCAGGAGATACGAAAGAGTGTGCATAGTCAAAATCATTCAGTTTGGCCTGGTAGTTATAGATGAAATCAATCTTGCCGGACAAGTTCAGAGCGTTTACTTCCTCTTTGGTATAAGCCTTCATGTCTTCGATAGAGAAGTAGCAGGCACCTTCGTTCTCCAATTCGATAAGACGTTTCATGTCCATCTTGGAGATTTTGTAATTAGGGGTTTTGTAAGACACTCGGTCGCCTGTACTGGAAACGGCAGTAAAGGTAATGCTGAATGTTTTGCCTTTTGCATCTTCGGGCACTACGAAGTTATAGCGTAGTGTGGCGGCAATGAGGTCTGTCTGGGTGGTTCCGATGGCAATGGTCGGGTTGATGTAATGCGCATCGACTTTCTCCATCAGGTTGGCTGTAGAAATGCTACCGTCGGTAGATGCGTCTTTAACGGTTTGGATAGGCACATCTTCACCGGCACCATAATGTACACCGTTAACATCCATTCCGGTCTGTGCTGTGAACCAGGAGTGCAGCTCAAATCCCGTACCGGTTGCTCCGGTAATGGAGCAACTGCTTCAGCCTTATTTATTCTTCCATTAGTGGTTCCCATGGCATAGGCAAACTCTATTTTTTCTCCGGCTATGGCAGGAGAAACCGTCTTCTTTATCATGTCATTTTTAATGGCAGATTCATCGTCATCGCTACATGCGAAGCAAGAGAGAGCGATGAAGGGCAGCATTGCATATTTCAATAGTTTCATAACAATATTCTGTTTCTTAGAAGTTTATACTGATCGATTATTCTCCTTGCAAAGTGATAGTGACCGTATAGGTCTTCTTCACTTGACGATTACCGGAAATTACAGTGTACTGGCGGGGTTGGCTGAAATCAGTCCACACTCCCATAGTCGGAGTTACGATACAATCTTTGGCAGTACCACATTCTGGCTTCAGTTTCTTGATGTTGGTACCAAATTTAGCTATCCCCGTAATGGTGTTGTTTTCGTCATCGATGGTAACACCGCTTATCAATACGTCCCTATCATCCGGTCCTCTCAATATGAGGGAAGAGATGTAACATTCTTCACTGTCAGTAACCAGCAAACCATTATCATCTACCGGATAATCATTGCATGATTGGGACAAAAGACATACTATGACAAGAGTCAATATTTTATATAGGTTTTTCATACGATTCTTTTTGTATTTAATGAACTTTATGGTAATTGCTTATCTCCACGGAGTATTCTGAGTCAGATTCGGGTTGCGGTTTCTTTCGTTTTCTGGAATCTGGTAGATATAATTCTTTTGGAAATTGAGTTCGGGTGCATTCTTGAATTCATCACGTATGCGTGTGCCATTTGTATCATACAAGGTTAAACCGTCACTGTTTGCCTCTCCCCATATGTCATGGATTTTTCTCCAGCGGCGAATATCGAATGGACGCATACCTTCAGTGGCCAGTTCCACAATACGTTCTTGCTCAATGGCATTGAAGAATGCTTCGGAATTGGCATACTTGTCGGGTGTTAAAGCCGGCAGGTTGCCACGGCTGCGAATCTTATTCAGCAAGGCTACACATTCGCTGGTAGGACCGGACGTTTCGTTGACAGCTTCGGCATACATCAGATACACATCGGCCAAACGCATCAGATAGAAATCCTGCGGACCATCTGTACGCTCCCAACCGGCTTCCTGGCGTATCCATTTACGGAAGATATAACCGGTTTGATTGCTGGCATCATTATTGATGAAACCGTTGGCCTCATTTCTTTCACCGAACATCCAGGTATATTCGTCACCCATTGTCAGGCCGTCCGTTGTAATTTTCTTGTAAGACTCACCATCCCACATGATGGTCGATTTCATACGCCAGTCACGATTCTCATAGCTGGCACGGTTACGCGCTCCATTAGGGAGTGTAGCATCTTTAGACAAGATAAGCTCATCACAGAAATCACCGGTGACAGTTGATTGGTAACGGTTTGCCAAGCGGACAGTAGGCATAATCCAGCATTGTGCATTACCGGTGGTACGGGTACCGAAGTCGCGCAACAAACTTTCACCCTGGCCGAGAGAAGGACCGCCATAAGTAATGGAGAAGATGATTTCCGAACAATTTTCATTATAATATTGGAACAGCTCTCTATAGTTGGGTTTGTCTTCAGTGCCGGGATTACCATCACCAAAGATTGTCAGGCCATAATTGTTGATTACTTTGCTGAAGTCTGAAGCAGCGGCGGCATAATAGGTTTGGGCTACACTGCTGCTCGGCTCGAAGCCTTCCAGTTCGGGCCATCCGTTTTTGTTCCAACAAGCATAGTACAATTCTATTTTTGCTTTAAAGCCCAGTGCGGCAACTTGCGTGGCACGTCCGTACTTATCACCATAGCTTACGGGAAGCTTTTCAGATGCATTCTGTAAGTCGGTGATTAGTTCAGGAATGATGGTAGCAATAGGGGTGCGTACCAATGAGCATGCTTCATCATTGCCGCTGAGTACGTGGCGATAGTAAGGAACATCACCCCAGTTTTGAACCAAACGGAAATAGGCCAATGCACGCAGGAAGTAATTCTCGGCATTGATACCTCCAAAGATGCTTTGGTTACGGCATTCTGTTCTGCTTGAATCATTTGCTCTACATACTGAATGGTGTAGTTGGCACGGTTGATAACCCGGTATGCATTGTTCCACATACTGGAAAATCCGCTGCCCGGCGTTCCGGGTCCCCATGAAGAAATATCACCGATACTCTTACCGCGAGTATTTTGGAATTCGCCATGCCCGTCGTAGTAGTAATCAGTTGCAAACAAAGTCCGCACTGCGTTGTAAACACCGTAGGTAGAGGACAAGGCATCATCTGTACTTGTCCAAAAGAGGTCCGAAGATACTTCTGTTGTAGCAGGACGGTTCAGCAGGTCATCTATACAAGAAGATGTTAAACCGACCAGTCCGGCTAATGCTATATACTTAATATATTTCATATTCTTTCTTATTTGTTGAGTTATCAGAATTCTATATTCAAACCGATTGAGTAGGTTTTAACCAATGGGTATAGGTCGTTTCCATGAGGCTTTTCAGGGTCGATACCTTTCCAGGGAGTTAAAGTGAAGAGGTTCTCACCGGATAAGTAGATACGTGCACGGTTGAAACCGATTCTCTGCATATAACGTTCGGGAACGGTATAACCAACCTGTAAGTTCTTCAAACGGAAATAGTTGGTATTATAAGCCCAGTATGTACTTTCTTCACGGTTCTTGTTACCGCCGCTACCATTCAGCAGACGGGGTAGGGAGGCACCACGATTGTCTAACGACCAAGAATCACTCCAATGGAATTGTTGGAATGCATAACGGTTATCCGGTATCTTGGTATTGTTCAAATCATCCAACCATACATCAGAACGTCCGTAGTTACCCTGGAACAAAGCCTGGATATCAAAACCCTGGTAGGCTCCGGTCAAAGTAATACCGAATTGTCCCATCGGGGTATCGCGGTATTTGTCGGTGTATGCTTTCTTATCAAGGTCACTGATTTTACCGTCACCATTCAAGTCTTTGAGGATAATGTCACCCGGTGCGTTGTAGGCATCTCCTTGATAGGGTGCATTGTAGAGTTGATTCCAGCTTTGCACCAAACCCGGATAAGCTTCATATATATAGAGGAAGTGGTAAGGCATGTCGAGCATAATCCACCCACGGTTCAGATAGTCACCCCATTTCTCCAGCTTATTTACGTTATAAGAAGCGTTTACATTGACGCTGTATTCGAATTTGCGAATACTGGACTGCCAGTTCAGATTCACTTCAATACCGCGGTTACGCAGGTCGGCCACATTGATATTCGGTGCCGAATAACCGGTTAATAACGAAGATATGCTGGAACCACGAATCATACCGGTGGTGAAACGGTCGTACCAGTCGAGTTCCGCAGTCAGTCGGTTGTTGAAGAATCCTAAGTCCAAACCTATATTGATGACACGGGTTTCTTCCCAAGAAAGGTCTTGGTTAATCATCTTATTGGCACTGAATCCGGTTGCAAGACCGTTGTTTCCAACAATATAATTGGTAGTTCCCATTGTTTCTTTTTGTTCGTAACGTCCTACTCCGGAGTTATTACCCAGAGAACCGTAAGAAGCACGGAACTTGGCATTACTGATTGCTTTCTTCAACGGGGCGAAGAAGGCTTCTTCCGAAACACGCCAACCTACAGCAGCTGATGGGAAGAAACCCCATTGATGTCCTTTGGCAAAGCGGAAGAACCGTCGGAACGGAAGTTGAATTCAAACAAGTATTTATCAAATAATGTATAGTTGACGCGGCCTATGAAAGAACGCAAACCTTCGGATTCGGATTTACCGTCGTTGGTCTGTACTTCCTTGGAAGCTGCATCCAGTTCTTCAAGGCTGTTGTGCAAACGGTTCTTACGTCCTGCACCCATGTTGCGTTGGAACCAGTATTCTTCGGCTGCATTGAACATGGCGGAAATATGATGCCCTTTGAAGATTTCCTTTTCATAAGTGATACGTCCTTGGAACAAAGTCTTATGACCTTCGTTATTGGAATTGCTGATGATATCACCTGTATCCGGCATGGTGCGGGCTATACTGTTGGTCTGGAAGTTCATCTGGTTCACCACATTCTGGATGCTTTTGCTGAACTGGTTATAATAGCGCAAAGCGTAACTGACGTTCAACTTCAAATCCTTAAGCGGTTCCCATTCCAAGTAAGCGTTTCCATTAAATTCTTTGCGGGAAGTATTTGTGCGATAAGCTTCGTATTCGGCAACAGCATTACCGGCAGAAGCAGATTCTCCATAAGCCATGGCACCGCCGTATTCACCTGTTTCAGGATGCTTGTTCAAAATACCGGAGATGACATATTTTAAACCTGCAGTTTCCAAACCTGCGCCGCGAGGTGTCTGGCGCTCTGACCAGCTACCATCTGTTCTGATACCTATTTTTACGTTATCACGAACCTTATAATCCACGTTCAAACGCATGTTATAACGGCTGTAGTCATTGTGGATTTGCAGACCTTCCTGGTCCATGATGCCGAGTGAAGTATAGAAATTTATCTTATCGTTGCCGCCGGAGGTGAAACCGTATGGTTCATGATGGCACCGGTACGGAACATTTCGTCATATTGGTCGGTGTTCGGAAAAAGAATAGGATCTACCAAGCCCATGGCCATCCATTGCTCTACCGTACCCTGCTGGAAACTGGTCGATTTGTTACCTGTGGCAGCAGAGCGCATCTGCATGGTCAGTGCACGGCTATAGTCGGCTAAATAGTCGTAAAACTCTACGGGGCTTGATAAGGCATAAGAACCATTATAAGTCACTTTGGATTTGGCTTCTTTAGAACCGCCTTTGGTGGTAATCAAGATAACACCGTTGGCTGCACGCGAACCGTAAACGGCTGACGAAGCTGCATCTTTTAAGACTGAGATGCTTTCAATATCGTTCATATTAATACGATTGATATCTACATCCGGCATCCCGTCCACTACAATCAATGGGTCAGAATTGTTGATGGAACCCAAACCGCGTACTTTCAGCGAAGCACCGTCTCCACCTGCAAAACCGGTTGTTTGGCTCACTACCAATCCCGGCACCAAACCCGAGAGACTGGAAGATACGTTTGTGATGGAACGGCTGGCAATCTTTTCATCGACTTTTACTGCTGCAACAGAACCGGTCAGGTTTACTTTCTTCTGAGTTCCATAACCCACTACAACGACCTCATCCAGTGTTTGAGAGTCTTCCGAGAGGGTTACTACTACATTGGTTCTACCTTTCAAGGGTACTTCTTGAGTAATGTATCCGATGAAAGATACTACAAGAGTTGCATTAGATGAGGCTTCAATGTTAAAATGTCCGTCGATGTCTGTGATTGTGCCGCCGGTGCTGTCTTTTACTTTTATATTAGCACCGATAACCGCCTCTCCTGTGTTATCTTTTACTGTACCGGTAATTCTGGCATTTTGTGCCGTGACACTTCCGATACCAATAAAGAGTAATAGGAATACCAAAAAATGTTTCATATTAGACTTAATTTTGAATGAATAAATTAAAGGTTAATTTTCATGTGAAGATGATAACCTTCATCTTCTTTCTCTCTACAGAAAACAGTTGAGCTGCTTCCTATAAAGAAAGTGTATTCTCATAGGTGTTACTTCATAGGCGTCCTTTCTTTTTTAAAGTTATTAATGAGGTCTTGTTGTGAGCTATTTATATGCTTCGGTTAATTCTTTATACCATTTTTGCAAAACAAAGAATGCTTTCTTTTTCTGTCCTTTGTCAGAAACCAGTCCTTTACGGTTGAAGTCGTCTTGAATCTCGGGTACATGGCGGCGCGGTGAGCGGAAATCTTTCAATATCCACGGAGTAGTGCCGGCAAGTCCCGGAATACGTTTCAACATGTTCACGTGGCGGATATACAAATCTTCCTGATACTCCTCCGTGAAGCGTTCTTTGGGTGAGCCGTGGTGCCCGTACAAAGCACCGCCTCCGAGTTCACTGATGAATACCGGTTTCTGAGTATCGAATGTCCAGTTCACGCGGTCACATTTCTCAGAGTCGCCATCGTACCAGCCCACATACTCGTTGAAGCTGATGATATCCAATAGCTCTCCCAACGGGTCGTTTACCGTCAGAACACCCGGCTGTACTTCTTCCTTCTCCATAGCTGCGCCAATTAGGCGGACGCTATCGAGGCTTCTTGCTTTGTTTGCCAGATTAGAGAGGAACGTGAGACGCGTCTTGCTGTGCGGAGTTTCGTTGGCAATAGACCAGATGATGATGTTACAACGGTTCTTGTCGCGGGCAATCATGTCGCACAATTGTTGCTCCGCATTTTGGTAAGTATCCTTGTTCTCCCAGTGAATCGTCCAATACACGGGAATTTCGGACCATACAAGGAAGCCCATACGTTCGGCCTCGCGCACCATCTCTTCATTATGGGGATAATGGGCCAGGCGAACAAAGTTGCATCCCAGTTCCTTTGCCCAACTCAGCAATGTGTGGGCATGGTCTTTTGAGTAAGCACGACCACTGTAATAGGGAGTTTCTTCGTGGATGCTGATACCCCTGCAGAAGATTTCCTTGTCATTCAGCAATATCTTGATGCCCTCCGTGCGAATCGTGCGGAAACCTATCTCATCAGAAACCTTATCCGTTTCGGAAGCCAGGTTCACGGCATATAATTTCGGATTCTCCGGAGTCCAGAGTATAGGTTTGCTTTTTATTAGGAATGAAGCATACCCGTTGGCATCGGTCGTGACTTCTTTCTTTACTTTCAGTTCGGGAATATCCAGTGTTATCTTCTGTTCCTTGTCAGAACCTTCCAGTTGCACCCAGCCCTCAATCATGTTCTTGTCATCCTTTGCCAACTGTACGTAATAGTCGCGTATATAGGTTGCAGGCATTTCTATCAGAGTGACGGGACGGGTTATTCCACCGAAGTTCCACCAATCTGCATTGACCGTGGGCACAGCTTCGGGCAGGCGTTTGTTGTCCACCTTGACCACGAGGCTGTTCGTGCCTTCTTTCAGGAGGTTGGTAATTTCAAAGTTGAAAGGAGTAAACCCGCCGATGTGCCTTCCCAGACGTTTGCCGTTCAGCCACACGATAGCCTCGTAATTAACAGCTCCGAAGTTTAGGAAAAGGCGCTTGCCCGGCTGCAAGGAGTATTCAAAATGTTTGCGGTACCATACGGTTCCTTCATAATAATACAATTGCGGACGCTGTGTGTTCCAGTCTCCGGGAACAAACAGCAGTTTATCCGTTTCAAAGTCGTATTCCTGCAACTTGGTCTTGTCGGAATAAGTCTTGTCCTGGGCATAACCTCCGTCATAGGGTTTCAGACGGTAATCGTAGTAGCCGTTTTCAAAAGGATCTACAATTGTTTTCCACTGCCCGTCGAGGGATGTCGTCTGGCGTGCGCTGACATTCATTATCTGAGGTGCTTGCTGGGCGAAAGCCAATACCGGCATCAGCATCAAAAGAAAAGTCAGACTGTTCTTCAAGAGTGTTTTCATACTACTATATTTTGATTTAAAATTAAGAAGAACGATTTCCATGCATTCTTCTGTAGAGTAATGACAAATATACAGGTATGAGGCATTCGTATTCCGAAATCGGCTACATCATAATTACATCAAATGCCGGTTTTGACTACATCATTACTTTCTCACGAATGTTGTAAGGTGTTGGTTATAAGTACGTTTTCTTTCAAGTATGCTTCTTCTGAATAAATCTGTTAAAGATGATGTGGTGGAATACTACTTTAGAGTAAAGGAGTTATCTTTGCTTCATAAACGCAAATGTTGACCGCTATGAAAAGCAAGTCCTATTTTATACTTACCCTTTTGTTATTGCTGTCGGTGCAGTTGAATGCAGGATGGCAACGCCCGGTAACGAACTATACCCGCCATACTTATAAGCAGGTAATCAAAACTGGATGTTACAGCAACACGATAACGGTTGGATGTATGTGGCCAATAGTAACGGTTTACTCGAATTTGACGGTGCAAGCTGGAATCTTTACCCTATACGTAATGCAAAGGCGCGGGCCATGAGAATAGGGAATGACGGACGGATTTATATCGGTGGAATCGGGTGGTTCGGTTATTTCACTCCAAACAGGCTGGGCGGATTGGACTATACATGCCTTTCGGATAATTTGCCCCCGAATTCAATAGTTGGCGTGATATGGAACATATTGCAGGATAAAGAGAGAATCTATTTCCAATCAGACCGTAGTTTGTTCTACTGGGAAAATAATAAGTTGGAATACTTGGAGTATCCGGGTGAGATTTATACGTCGGCCATTTTATATAATAAGTTCTATATCGGTGCGGCCGAGGGAGTTCTGGTGATGGATGGAAAGAAGTTCAGTTTGGTGCCGGGTTCGGAGATGCTGGGCAGGGTATCGGGACTATTACCCTATAGTGGCAAGATTCTGATAGCCACCCGTTACAACGGCCTTTTTATCTATGATGGCGAGACGGTGCAGAAGTTCAATAGTGTTGCAGATAGCTTTATGCAGCACAATCGTGTGTTTTGTGCTGCTCTTAACCAGTCTTTGCTGGCACTTGGCTCTGTGCAGGATGGGGTTTGTTTGCTTGATTTGGAAAAGGATGAAATGAATGTGATTTCCATTAATAGTGGATTGCAGAACAAAACAGTGCTCAGTATGTCTTTCGATGCGCTGAACAACCTTTGGTTGGGGCTGGATAATGGCATTGACTGTGTACATTTGAGTTCGCCCGTTTCTTCTCTATATGGTAATAAACCGGTCATTGGGTCCGGATATTCTTCTATCGTTTATCAGGGTAAGTTGTATCTGGCTTCCAATCAAGGCCTTTATACAACACTACCATCCACTGAACTGAACAAAGAGATACCGATGACTTTTGTTCCCGGAACCGGTGGACAGATGTGGTCTTTCCTAAACTATGACGGTAAGCTGTTCTGTGCTTCGGACAACGGTGTCTTTGTGATAGACGGCGATAAGATGGAGCATTTGGATGGTATAAAAGGTGTCAGGAGCCTTGTCCCTTTGAACGGTCGCCCGGATGTGCTGATTGCGGGTACTTATGGTAAATATAGTGGGTTGCATTTACTGAAAAAAGTGGCCGGGCGTTGGCAGCCTGCTTTCCGGCTTAAGAATTTCACTTATGCTGCAAAAAGCCTAATGGCTGAAAGTTCGGGTAATGCGTTATGGGTGACAAATAAGGACAGAGGTGTCTGCCGCTTGATTCTGTCGGATGATTTGCAGGAAGTGGTAAGTTTGAAAAAGTATAACCATAGCGCTTTCCCTTCCGGTTATGATATATTTCTGACGCAGGTAAACAGTGAAACAGTTGCAGTGTCACATTACGGGTTGTGGCGCTACAATCAAGCCACGGATAGTCTGGAAGAATATCATGAGTTGGAAAATATGTTGGACGGGAAAGCCGCTTACAGTTATCTCACCATGGATATGGCCCATAATATATGGTACGTTTCAGGTGAAGCTCTCAAGTTGTTGCGCTACGATGCTGTGAAGAATACCTATTCAAAATTGCCTCATGACACATTCTTGAAGGGCTCTTTGATAGAGAACTATGAGCATGTAAATGTATATGACGGGCAAGCTGTGGTGGGAACGGAAGAAGGTTTTTCCCTGGTACGCTTTTCATCGACGGCTGTGGGTAAGGAAAAGCTATCTCTACAGATACGCCGTGTATATCTCACAGGACGACGCGACTCATTGATTTACGGGCGTAGCTATCATTACACAGATTCTCTTGTCACTATTCCCTATAAACACAACTCCCTCCGCATAGAGTATAATGTGAACAGTAACGATGCATCCCAATCGGCTCTTTTTTCCTATCGCTTGAGCGAGGGGAGCGAAAGGGGAGAATGGAACGAGTACAGTGAGAATACTATTAAAGAATTTACGGGTCTGCATGAAGGTAAGTATGTGTTTAGCGTAAAATTGATGACCGATAAAGACCAGGAGTTGGTAATGACTTCGTTCTCATTTGAAATCTTGCCCCCTTGGTATCGCACCTGGTGGAGCTACTTGATATATGCAGTCGCTGTGGGTTTACTACTATATTATATAGCCTATCGCATAGCTGTCAGCCGGAAGCATCTGTTGATGCAAAAAGAGCTGGAGCTCTACAGGCAGAAACAAGAATTCAAGAAAGAGAGTGAATTGAAAGACCAGAAGATTGACTCACTGAAAGAGGAGAACTTGCAGGCAGAGTTAAGCCATAAATCAGAAGAACTAATCCGTACTACCTTGAATATTGTGCGCAAGAATGAGATGCTGATGGGTATCAAGAAAGAAGTATTAGGCATTTCCCATTCCATCAGTGAAGAAAACTTGGTTTCCCTCCGGCGTAAAACACTTCGGTTACTGGGACAGATTGAAACGAATATTGAGCACGATGACGACTTGCAGGCTTTCCAAAGCACCTTTGACTCTGTGTACCACGACTTCTTCAGAAAACTCGAAGAGGCATATCCCGAATTGAACAACAAGGATAAACTGCTCTGTGCATATATCAAGATGAACCTGCTCTCCAAAGAGATAGCTCCCTTGCTGAACATCTCTCTGCGCGGAGTGGAAATCAGCCGTTATCGCCTCGGAAAAAGCTGGGCCTGGAAGAAGGGGAGAACCTGGCGGAGTTCTTGCAGAGGTTCAATAAGTGATGCGAAGCAGGGGTTGAATACTCCCCGAATCCCCTAAAGGGGAGGTGGATACTTCGTACCTCTGTGTTCAATCCCGCTACGAAATGAGCACAATGATATTTTGATTTGTTGTAATTTATCAAGGTTTTGACTGTGCTTTTTGTAACTTCTTGATTATCAATATTATTCTGGTGTGCTGCATTCACTATACGACTGAATTAGGTTCAGTATGCTACTGTTTCTTGAATCTGTGTTGTTTGTAAATAATGCAGATTGCTATTCGGCTCTTTTCCCGGTTCATAACGGGGCAGAAATGAAGTAAATGATATACCGCAAGGCGCTTGTTGCCTTGTCAACTTGTCCCCTCGTGATACTAACATTTATCTCAAACCCGTTTAGAAATGAACTAATTCAACCCCTAATTCCCATAAGTAACCTACAACATCAACAAACTCTCCGGCCCCATATTGAACAGCAAATCTACAATGCTCAGGTTAGGCAGAAAGCCGTGCTTCTCCTGAAAGACCTGGTAATAGGGTTTGGGAGAGAACTCCGGGTCTTCCAGTCGGAAGTCTTTCTTCGGATGGATGCGTTCGCGGAAATCCGCTTCATTCGGAGTGAATTCAGTCCGGTATTCGGTGGTGCGTGCCATATCGGGCTGTATGTCTATCAGAGAACAGATAAGATGGCAAAGTTTTTCGTTGAAATCGACTAAAAACTCATACTTCTTTTCATAGAAAGGGCGGAAGTCGTCTTTATAATATTCAAAGAAAGGAGTGTGGTTGTAGGCAGATTCAAGCGCATTCCAGTGCAGATGCTGCCAGTTACCGTGGTCGGAGATACGGATATCGCGCATCGGGCATTTTAGGCTATCCGGCTTTACGGTAGGGATGGAAAGTGCCAACTCGCCGTCCGGTGCGGCAATGGTGCAGCGGTTGCGGTAAGTCTGCTTCATATAGTGGTCATGCTGTTCGATGAATACTTTATCGTATGCCAGCAATTTGGTATAATATTCTATGGGAGCCAAATAGGCGGAAGAAAGAAAAACTGTTTTCATCAGTATATTTACGATTAGATGATTTGCGATTTACGATTGAAGCTACTGTTCATTGTTTGTATTTTCATTTTTATTCTTTCATTTGTTTGTCATTCCACTCTTTTCCATATCCTGCCCCATCGGTAACCGCTGAAAGGTCCTGTTCCCTTTTCTTTGGAGGACCAGATGATAGATGCCTTGCCTATGATGTGGTCTTCGGGGACGAAACCGAAAAGGCGAGAGTCCGAAAGATTGATGGCATTGTTGGCACCTACCCAGTAGTAGTCTTTGGTAAAATGGCAGTGCTGCACGGGCTTGCCTTCCACATAAAGGGTGTCGTTCTTGATTTCGGCCTGTTTCTTTTCGTGAAGTACCAGGGTATTTCGCAACAAAGTCTTGTTCCACGGATATACGCGTATGGCTTTGCCTTTGCTGGGGATTATCAGAGGTTTCAGCATCTCCATGGAGTCTTCCTTGACAATCGGTTCTATCCAGCAATTCCCGTTCATGGCTTGTTCCAGCAAGTAGTGTTCATAACGGCTGAAACTGCGTATATTCTTTATTGAGTCCTGCCCCAATAGTTTGTTGGGAGCGATGGAAAGGATGGAAAGCAATGAATCCAACTGTCGTTCCCGTTGCCTGGGGTAAGAATAAAGGAACTTCTGGTCGGGTGCATTCTTTTCGGAAGGAATCACTGAAAAAAGCGAATCTATCAGCAAGGTATCTCCGGGAGTACCGATGCAACGGCTGATAAAGACTTCCCGTCGGTCAATCACGGGTTCTGAAAGATTGGCAGGATTGTTGAATACAAGAATATCCTCTTTTTGCACCGGACTGTCCGCCCAGCGATGATATCCCCATAACTTCATAAAAGGAAGCCGTAGACCGTAGCTCCACTTGTTTACAAGAATACATTCACCCCGGTACAGTGAGTTCTCCATACCGGAAGAAGGGATAAGATAGGAAGTTGTCACACAACCCCGGAGCAGCACTACGACGAGTACTACTCCAACCATTGCAATTGCCATCTTCCATCCTTTCATCCTGTCGTTCGAAATTAAAGAATTAAAGAGTAAAAGAAGGAAAGGCTTGAGGTCGTTTCCCCACCTCCCTCTTTAATTCTTTAACTCTTAATTCTTAATTCTTAATTCTTTAATTCTTAATTCTTTAACTCTTAATTCTTAATTCTTTAACTCTTTAATTCATTTAATGCCGTCCACCCACTTGAATATCCGGTTCCAGCGTATCTTGCCGTCAAACCAGTTGCGGTCTTTGTCCAGTGACAGCCATACTACAATCGGTTTTCCTACGACATGGTCTTCCGGCACAAAGCCCCAGTAACGGGAGTCGGCGGACTTGTCGCGGTTGTCGCCCATCATCCAGTAGTAGTCCATATTGAAGGTATAGGAGTCGGTCTTTTCACCGTTGATGTAGATGCCGTCTTCCTTGACTTCCAGTTTGTTGCCCTCATAGGCGACGATGCAGCGTTCGTAGATGGGCAGGTTGTCCTCGGTCAGCTTGATGGTGGCGCCTTTGGCAGGAATCCATATCGGACCGTAGTTGTTGCGGTCCCATTTGGTGTAAAGGTTCAGCGGATACATCTGTCCCGAGAACTCTCCCGGCTCGATGATAATCTTGCTGATGAGTTTCTTGTTGCCCGTAAGGGTCTCGTACATCTTTTTGGTGAGCGGAAGATGATAGACCGGTGCCAGCCTGCCCTGGGCATCCCGGCGGTCCAGTCCCATTTCAATCAGATTCTCTTCCCAGCCCAGACCGTCGGTCATCAGTGTCTGGTCCTCTTTGCTGATGCCCAGTTCACGGAACATATCATCGGTGATATAAGGTCCCGTTGTCTGTACAAAGTAGTTGAATTGCATTTCTGTAGGGTTCTCAATGGCTTTGCCGTCGATGTATACTTGTCCTTTCTTGATTTGCAACGTATCGCCGGGCAGGCCTACGCAACGTTTTACATAGTTTTCACGACGGTCAACGGGGCGTATGACAATGTCACCGTACATTCTAGGATTGGAACGGATGAGGTTACGTCCGGCATTGTAGTACAAATCATAGACGGTACGTTGCTGCTTGCGTGTCAGGCTGTCCATATTCACCTTGTTGGGATACGCGCGTTTTCCTTCTTCGTAAGCAAGGGTATAGAAGTCTGTCTGCTGGAAGTTGGTGGCTACCGTGTCGCCTGCCGGGAAGTTGAACACCACAATATCGTTCAGTTTCACTTTGCCGAAGCCCGGCACACGTTTGTATTCCCATTGAGGCCATTCGATGTACGACTTGGTGTTGAATACCGGTAGTGTATGTTGTGCCAGCGGCATGGAAAGCGGCGTATTCGGTACGCGCGGGCCATAGCTCATCTTGCTGACATAAAGGAAATCGCCTACCAACAAGGATTTCTCCAGTGAGGAAGACGGTATCTGGTAATTCTGGAACACATAGATATTTACGAAGTAGACGGCTACCAGCGCAAATACGATGGCATCCACCCAACTCATGATGCTGCGTACGGCAGGATTCTCCGATTTCTTCCAGAACCCCCAGGGTATCTTCTTACTGATGTAGATGTCAAAAATGAAGGGTAGTACAATCAGTCCCAGCCAGCTTTTTACCCAAACCAGAAAGGCAAGGTAGAGCAGGGTGACTATACTGAATTTAATCCATTGGGTGCGTGTTGCTTTTCTCATGATGTTTTAGTCTTTTAAAAATGGAAACAAGTCACTCATTCCCAAAGCACCTTCGTGCTTGGCGGTATATTCGGCAGCAAGGACAGCTCCCAAGGCAAATCCCCTGCGATTCTTGGCATCGTGGGTGATAGTGATGCTGTCGGCTTCGGAGTCGTAGCGGATGCTGTGGATGCCCGGTACTTCTCCTTCGCGGATAGAACTTATGGGTAGCTCATTGGCTGCACATTCCGTAGAGCCCGAAACGGTTCCGTCGGGAGCCTGGAAAGTTCCTTCTATCCATTTGTCCTTACGGTCGAGATTCTCCAGAATACCTTCGGCAAGCGTGATGGCCGTTCCGCTCGGAGCGTCCATCTTGTGGATGTGGTGCGTTTCGCTCATTGTCACATCATAGGCAGGGAATTGGTTCATTATCTTTGCGAGGTACTTGTTGACGGCAGAGAATATGCTTACTCCCAGACTGAAGTTGGACGACCAGAACAGTGTCTTGCCGCCTTCGGTACAAAGTCTCTTCACTTCGTCTCCATGTTCCGCCATCCAGCCCGTACTGCCGGATACCAGTTTGACCCCGGCGCGGAATGCCTTCATATAGTTATTGTATGCAACCATGGGGTTGGTGAACTCTATGGCAACGTCGCGCTCTTGAAGCTGCCGATTCAAAGTCTTCCTGATTGTCGACATCGATGATGCTTACAATTTCGTGTCCGCGGCCAAGGGCTATTTTCTCGATTTCCTTGCCCATTTTTCCGTAGCCGATTAATGCGATTTTCATTGTTTCTATCTGTTTTTATTTAGTTTATCAACAAACTATAGGTCGCAAAGATAATCTTTTTCTTACATTTGTGCTCAACATTAACGTCTTGTTAACATGGAACAACTACTGCATTATGTTTGGAAGCACAAAATATTTCCTTTGTCATTGCTCCAGACAACCTCCGGCCGGCCGGTAGAAGTGATAGATCCCGGTTTGCCGAACATGAATGCAGGCCCCGATTTTTTAATGCCAAACTGAAAATAGACGGTACGCTCTGGGTGGGCAACGTCGAAGTGCATACGCAGGCATCAGACTGGCTGCTCCATAGGCACGACCGTGACAAGGCGTATGATACCGTCATCCTGCACGTGGTGGGCGAATCGAATTGTGATGTGTACCGCACGAACGGTGAGCTGGTTCCCCAGATGGTGCTCACTTGCCCCGACACTGTCCGCTTGCGCTATGAAGAGCTTCGGCAGACAGAGATTTATCCTCCTGCTATTCCATCCTTGCCTCCCTCCCAAAGCTGACCGTCCATTCCTGGCTGTCCGCTTTGCAGGTAGAGCGTTTTGAGCAGAAAGCATGCGTCATATCCCAGCGGCTCGAACGCTGCAATCATCATTGGGAAGATGTTTTCTTCATTACTCTTGCTCGTAACTTCGGCTTCGGGCTGAATGGGGATGCTTTCGAGGCATGGGCAAACCGCCTTCCATTCCGCGCCGTAGACAAGCATCGGGACAGTCTGTTTCAAGTGGAGGCTTTCTTCCTGGGGCAGGCAGGCCTGCTGGAGGAGGTCTCGGCAGAGGCAGATGATTATTATTTGATACTTCAGAAAGAGTTCCGCTACCTGCAACACAAGTTCGAGCTGCCAGCTCCCATGTCTGTTGAGCAGTGGCGGTTTCTGCGTCTTCGTCCCGATAACTTTCCACATGTACGCCTCGCCCAGCTTGCCTGTCTGTATCACAAGGAGCAGTCGCTCTTCTCGCGTGTTATGGAGGCTGAAACGCTGGAGGCGGTGAAGAAGATACTGGCTGCCAAGACTTCCGCGTATTGGGAGGAGCACTTCAATTTCAGAAAGGTTTCACCCCGGAGGGAAAAGCGGGTAGGGGACGGTGCCTTGAATCTGATTGCCATCAATACGGTCATCCCGTTTCTTTATGCTTATGGCCTGCACAAGGCCGATGACGTTTTGTGTGACCGTGCCACCCGTTTCCTTGAATCCTTGAAGGCCGAAAACAATCACGTAACCCGACTTTGGGATGGTGTCGGTTTGCCGGTGTCCACCGCTGCCGATTCGCAGGCTCTGCTTCAACTTCAAAAGGAATATTGTGACAAGAAAGACTGCTTGCGTTGCCGGTTTGGTTACGAGTATCTGAAACATAGATGATAATAATTATCGCCCCATAGCCTTAGCATTTTATTACTTTTATATTATCTTTGCGCATTGAAAAATAATCCGAGTATATGAAGGCTATCCGCTTTGTTTTTTGTCTGTTTGCGGCACTCATGCTGACGACTCTCAATGGTCTGGCTGCCGAAGAGGAGGATTTCAAGACATTTCTCCAGAAATTCACGTCCAGTGCTTCATTCCAGTATTCCCGAATCAAGTTTCCTTTGAAGTCTCCCATCGCCCTCTTGAAGGATGACGGTGAGACGGAACAGACTTTTCCCTTCACCCGCGAGAAGTGGGCATTGCTAGACGAAGAAACGCTGAAGGAAGGACGTACTACCGAAGAGGAGGGAGGTACCTATATTTCTCACTTCACTGTCAATGAGCCTGCCCATAAAGAGTTCGAAGCAGGCTATGATGAATCAGAACCTTCCTTCGTGTGGTCTTTGAACTGACGGATGGCAAGTGGTATGTCACCGACTGCTATAACGACTGGTACAACTTCGATCTCCCTATCAATGAACTGGAAGAAACTATTCAGGCGGTACAAGAGGAAAACAAGGCTTTCGAAGAACTTCATCCTTGATGAAGTGGGGGCAGAAATCCGCCTCAATCATTATTTTATCCTTCTTCTGTACGATTTATGCCCCTCTTTTTCCAAAAAGAGGGGTTTCTTTGTACCGTACTAATACATTGAAATATGCGGTTACAACTTCTTTTGATGCAACTTCTCTTATGTGTCCTCCCCGGTATGGAGATGGGCGCTTCCTGCCGGCTTACCGCCTGGGTCGTGGAGGATTCTTCCGGAAAAGTGGAAATTACATGTATCGGCGATACGATGGATATTGTATCTCCGGACGGGCTGTCCCTTTGGTATAAGGAACGGTTGACGGGAAACTATGAGATTACCTACCGGGTACAAGTGGTGGTTGAGAATGGTAGCTACGACCGTCTCAGCGACTTGAATTGTTTTTGGGGGGCCGATGACCCCCGGCATCCGGATGACTTCTTTGCCCGCAGTGCATGGCGCAACGGCGAGTTCAAGAATTACAATACGCTGGACCTTTACTATGTGGGCTACGGCGGTAATGATAATGGAACTACGCGTTTCCGTGAATACCATGGAGAGTATTATGGAGTGGACGATGCAAAGATTAAACCCATCTTGAAAGAGTATACCGATGCCGCCCACCTTTTGAAGCCCAACCATTGGTATGAAGTTAAAATCCGTGTGGAGAATGGAGCCACCACTTATGCCATGGATGGTGAAGAGCTTTTCAGCTTACCGGTTGCCGATGGCAAAGGAGACGGCTATTTCGCCTTACGGTTGTGGCAGAACCACGTACGTTTTGCAGATTTCCAAGTAGCAAATATCGATAACCTTAAATAAACAGACATGATGCAATTCAGTAAATGGAAAATAGGAGCGGTAGCGCTCGTTTGCATGTTGCTGCCGGGCAGTGTACATGCACAAATCGTGAAGAATGAGCGCTTGCTTTCTTTTGAGGAGAAGCAGGTTCCGGCGTTTGTCACTACGGCAGCTGGTTCGCAGTTGGGCATTAGCGACGAACATTATAGGGACGGCGACCACAGTTTGAGCTGGACTTTCGAGCCGGGTGCCGCACTGTCTATCAAAAAAGACTTGAAATTTGAGAAGAAAGACCCGACGGGGAAAGACACCTATCTTTCGGCTTTCATCGTATGGGTGTACAATGAGCAGGCCCAGGACAAGCAGATTCTGTTTGAGTTCCTGAAGGATGGCAAGGTATGCACCTCTTTTCCTTTTGGCATCAACTTTACCGGTTGGCGCGGAGCATGGGTATGTTATGAACGCGATATGCAAGGTACCCCGGAAGAAGGGATGGACGAAATCCGAATTGTAGCCCCCGACGTGAAGGGGAAACTCTTTTTCGACCATCTGATTACTGCCAGCAAGGTGGATGCCCGCCAGCAGACTGCCGACTTGCAGGTACCGTTTGTAAATAAGGGAACCACCAACCACTGGCTGGTTATCTACGAACACTCCTTGTGGAAACCGGACATCCCTCTGGCAGACGTGACCGAGGCGCAGAAGCAGGATATACGGATTATGGAGAAACGTTTCCGCGGCATGCTCTACACGCCTTCCGCACTTTCGGACAAGGAGATGCAGTCCATCCGTAAGAAGTATGATTTTTATCGGATTACCTACAAGAGCGGCAAGGTAGCAGGACGTCCTATCTATTTCGTACGTCACTCCGAGGCATACGAACGTATGGTACCCGATTGGGACAAAGATATGTTCTCCAGACTGGGGATAGAGATAAGCGACTATTTCAACCTGATGAAACGCGTCGCCATCGCCTACAACAATGCGGAGGATGCGTCGCTGAAACACGAGTTGAAGCAGAAGTTCATCGCCATGTACGATAACGCCACCGACCAGGGTATTGCCTACGGCAGTTGCTGGGGGAATATCCACCATTACGGATATAGTATGCGCGGTCTGTTTGTGGCTTATTTCTTGATGAAGGACGTGTTGCGTGAGGTAGGTAAGCTGGAAGAGGCGGTACGTACGCTCAACTGGTATGCCATCACCAATGAGGTATATCCCGAACCTGCCGTCAACGGTATTGATATAGATACGTTCAACACCAAGTTGCAAGGCCGCATAGCCAGCATTCTGATTATGGAGGATACACCGGAGAAACTGCAATACCTGCGTTCCTTCTCCCGTTGGCTGGACAAAGGCTGTCTTCCTGCGCCGGGATTGGCCGGTTCTTTCAAGCCGGACGGTGCCTGCTTCCATCATTGCAACAATTATCCTGCTTATGCAGTGGGCGGTCTGGACGGTGCCACTAATATGATTTACTTGCTGAGTGGTACCGAGTTCCGCCTGTCCGAGCAGGCACACGAGACGGTGAAGAAAGTGCTTCTCACCATGCGTTTCTATTGCAACCTGAAGCAATGGTCTCTCTCCATGTCCGGACGCCATCCCAACGGGGGAGGAAGTCTGATACCTATCCAATATGCCACGATGGCCATTGCCGGTACGCCGGATGGCAAGCAGAAGTATGACCCCGAAATGGCCGCTGCCTATTTGCGCCTGGTTGCCTATACAGAAGCTCCGGACAAGAATGCGCCCGACTATCTGCCGAAGGCTTCCACTCGCCACGAATTGGAGATGAAGAAGTTGCTTGAAGCCCAAGGCTTCCGTCCGGAACCCGACCCGCAAGGCAATCTGGCTTTGGGTTACGGTTGTGTATCCGTACAGCGTCGCAGCAACTGGGCTGCCGTAGTACGCGGACATTCCCGTTACCTCTGGGCTGCCGAGCACTATCTCCCCGCCAATTTCTATGGCCGTTATCTGGCACATGGCAGCATGCAGATTCTTACCGGAAAAACCGATGAAATGGTTACTTTTGCCACCAGTGGCTGGCAGGAGGCCGGTTTCGACTGGAATCGTATTCCGGGTGTCACGAGCATTCATTTGCCTTTCGACCAGCTGCGTGCCCGGGTATTGAATGTCGATACCTTCTCCGGCATGGAGGAGATGCTCTATTCCGACGAAGCTTTTGCCGGCGGTTTGTCCCAAGCACATCTGAACGGTAACTTCGGTATGGTGCTGCATGAACATGATAAGTATAACGGTTCTCACCGTGCCCGCAAGTCGTTCCATTTCTTCGACGGCACCATTGTATGCTCGGTACGGACATCGAAAACCTAAATACCGAATATCCAACGGAAACCACCGTGTTCCAGCTTGCCGCCACCACTCCCGAAACCCGCCGGTACTGGGAGTCCTGTCAGAGTGACGGGCAGACTTATATAGATCCCAACGGCGTAGGTTATTACATTTCCAAGCTCCCGCCTGATGCCCGCTACGAGAAGAACTTCCCGCAAGTGACCGTGGGCGAGCGTAGCACCAAGCCACTTCCGGCGACTGGGTGTCCTTGACATTACAGCATGGCAAAGCCCGAAAGGCGCTTCCTACGAATATGCCGTGCTACCCCACACGGATGCCGCCGCTTTGGAGGCATTCGCCAAGAAACCCACTTACAAGATTCTCCAACAAGACCGCAACGCCCACATTGTGCGTTCTCCGGCAGACGGTCTTACTTCTTACGTCTTGTTTGAGACTCCGCAAGCTCTGCCCGACGGCGGATTGTTGCAGAAAGCCGATACATCGTGCCTTGTCATGATACGCGAATATAAGGACAAGCTTCTGCTGACTGTTTCCCAGCCGACTTGGCCTTGTATCGTGGTCCGAGTGACGAGGCTTTCGATAAAGACGGAAAACGTATTGAGCGCAGTATCTATTCACGCCCGTGGACTGACAATGAGAGTCAGGAGATTCCCGTAACCGTTACTTTGAAGGGACAGTGGAAGGTTGCCGAGACGCCCTATTGCAAGGTGTTGTCGGCAGACAAGAATCAGACTGTGCTGCGCTTTACTTGCCGGGATGCTGCAAGCTTAGAGGTAGAGCTAAAGAGGTAGGGAGAGTATAGGTTAGACATTGATACTGAATACCCACAACACCCGGATGTTTTACCCCATAACATCCGGGTGTTGTGCTATAAAACATGGGGATGTTTTGGGGTAATACATCCCCATGTTTTGGGTGAATACATCCGGGTGTTGTGGGTATTCGGTATAGGAGTCTTAGCCTTTCTCTCCTATAGAGAAAGATACTGGAAACGGTTGTTTAATATGTTCCGAGCAGATTGCTTACTGCTGACTGATAGTTTGCCAGTTTGCTGGTCTTATGAATGGTCTTTCTCGCTTTGCGGTCTCCGTCCGGCAATAGGTACTCCCAGAAACTTTTCATTTTCATTAATAGCTGTGCCTCACCGCCTTGCAGTAGCTCTTGATAGGCGTTGAAGACCTCGGTGTGTAGTTGTCCCACTTTTTTCGCCATTTCATCGGAAGAAATCGGGGTTCCTTGCTTGTATTCCAGCGCCAGGGCAGGATTGGCGAGTAGCCCGCGGCCGATGACGATACCTGCCAATCGGGGGAACCGTGTGGTGATAGAACGGATATCATTCGCGGTATGCAGGTCTCCGTTGTAGAACAGAGGGTGGGTGCACTCTTTGTAGAAAGCTTCAAATCCCTCCAGGTCTACCTCTCCTTTGTATTGCTGCTTGCCCAGACGCGGGTGCAGGATGATGTGTGCGAGGGGGAGTTCGTTGAACAGCGGTAGCAGGGCAAGACACTCCTCTGCCTGCTCCCAGCCCAGACGCAGCTTCACGGAGAAACGGATGTCGGGATGTCGGTCGATGGCTTCGGAGAGCAGCGCCTTCACTTCTTCGGGATAGGGCAGCATGCCGCAGCCATTGTGGCGCCGGGCCAGCATCGGAAAAGGACAACCCAGATTGATGTCCGCTTCCTGGTATCCTTTTTCGATGAAAAGGGACATTATGTGCTCCAGCTTGTCCGCATCCGGAGCAATGAGCTGGGGGATGAGGTGCAGGTCCGGGTTGTTGTCCGGCTCAATGTCACGGGCATCTTTCCGCCGGATTTCTCCGTGCTCCATGCGTACGAAAGGAGAGTAATAGGTCTCTATGCCGCCGAATATGCGTGCATGCGCCCGCCGGTAGACGGCATCGGTGTAGCCTTGCAGCGGGGCGAAGTGGATGGGTAATATGTTCTCGTTCATGGCTGCAAAGATACACATTTTTACTTCCGATCTTTGATGGGAATCACCATATTCCAAGAACGGGATGCATTTTCGAATCCTCCGGGCCCGTCCATCGTGGCAAAGAAGATGTAGCAGGCTTTCCGTCCTCGAAGAGGATGAAGGGGCGTTCCAGTTGTCCTTGCTTCTCCACGCTGCCGTCTTCCCACTCCACAGTGAGCGAGTAGCTTTCGGGTCTTTGTCCACCGTCCATTGGATGCCGTCTTTGGAATGTGCCATGACGCCTCCGCCCCGTTCGCCAGTAAACTTGGCTACATGGTCTTTGAAGATGGCATGATAACCGTTTGCATCTTTCCAGAGGAAAGGGTCTTCCGCTTCGCCCTGACCGTCTACTTCAAAGATGGGACAGTCATTGTTCAGCACTCGATAAGGGCCTTCTATGGTAGGAGCATAAGCCATTCCGAGGCTCATGGCCGAGTGCAGGTAACCGTTCGTGTAATGTCGCCCCTTGAATATCATCATCACCGAACCGTCTTCTTGAATGATAGGCGAGGGATTTGAGGTCAGAAAACTGTAGAAAGTATTGGGCTTGGTCTTCAAGATGGGCTCGTCCAAGCGTTTCCACGGACCGTAGGGCGAGTCGGCAACGGCCAGTCCCACGCGTTTGTTGGCGCGGGCAACGGTACACCAGGGGCTTTTCAGGGTGAGTTGTTCGTAAGTAGGGTCGGCAAAGGGGTGGGTGGAACCCATATAGATAAGGTAGTATTTCCCGTTCTGCCTCAAAATGCGTGGATTGTGTGTGGAGCGTCCGTCCCAGTATTGCGCACCACGGGCAGGGAGGGCCACTTCGCTGAACCGATAAGGTCCCTGCGGTATCTCGGATACGGCATGTACAATCTCCGAGGCTACCATCCATCCCGGATGGAACGGCAAGCTTTTGGGAAAGCGGGAAACGAACATATGGTACTTGCCGTCATCTCCTTTCACTACCGAACTTCCCCAGGCCCAATAGCTTCGCACTCGAAAGCTGGTGTACGTGGAGCTTTGTCCAAGTGATGAAACAGTGGGTTTTCCGACTTCTGTTTCAGTTCTACCAGATTGTCCAGCTTCTGGGCAGAAGACGTTATAGCTATGAAAGCGGCAAAGAGAAAAAGCAGATGATGTCTTTTCATGGGGAGTGTTGTTAATAAGGTTATTATGATGAAACAAAGATAGCCAATCTTTTTATGCCTGTTGCCGCACTCAGCCAGTTCCGTACGAAAACTGCATCTGTTTTGTATGATTGCCGTCATTTCTTCCCTCTGCCTTTCATTATATTTGCTGAAAATATAATCGGACATTATACAATAACCAATACGATTCTAATATGCAGAGAAACCTTATTCTGACCATTCTCGGCCTTTGCTTGGCCGCAACCGCTTTTCCGCAGGAGAAGGAAACGCAGTTTGCTTTCAATAATTATCACCGTTACTACAACGAAGCCCGGCAGCGGGGGGATGCAGAGAAGGAGAAGTCCATCAAGCTTTCCGCGCTTCCTTTGCGCAGCATCCTTACCGTTATCATTCCCTGGACACCCGGTTGAGTGCGCAGGAGTGTCTGCACAACTCACTGCCGACGGTATCTTTTCTGGTTTAAGGGAGCAGGAAGAGCAATTCCGCAAAGAGAATGCCTTTCAGAAGCCTTACTCCAACCCGCAGGCCGAAATAGGCTTGTTCGTGGCGGATGCCTTCAACCGTATCTGGAAAGTAGCGGATGCCTATCGTAAAGGTGAACTGACAGAAGAGCAGGCCTTGTCCGGTAAAGTGCTGAAGGCAATCTTGCATTACGGCGGTATCGAGGCAGGACGCCCCAATGACGGTCCCCGTTTCCATGCATCTTGCTTTGCCATACCTACGGCAGCGGTCAATACTTATTTCTGCTATCTGAAACAGATGGACGATGCTGAAGGTGGGAAAGGCGGCACATTGCTGCAAGAGGCGTGCGATATGTTGAAAACCATTGCCTTACAAGCTTGGACCCAACCTCTCCGCCACGACGAAACCGATGAGAATGTAGTTTCCATTTCCCGTTTCCGCAACCATGTGTGGTGGGTGGGCGGCAATGCATTGGCCTATCGTTCCCTATTGCCCGTGGCCGCCATGTACCGTTCCATTCCTATGATAGACTTGCTGGCGGAAGTTTGCCAGCGCGGTATCAGTATGACCTCCCAAACTACGTATTCCGATGCTTTCTGGACTGAGGGATTCACTGCCGACGGAGCAGGTTGGGACATGGAAAGCAATGCCTGATTTGGGGTTATCCCATTGACGGGACTTCCAATGCACTTAAAATGCTGAATATGCTGAAAGGCTCTCCCTGGGCCAAGAATCTGGGCCGGGATAATGTGCAGGCACTTCTTAATTTCCTGCGTGGTGGTGCCTGGTATTATTATAAGGGATATCGCCTTCCTTGCCTGGACCGTGGCTCGTATGTATATAATCCCACAGAGCTTTCCATCCCTTATGCCGGAATGCTGGATAACCTTATCGGCAACTGGATGGACTCTTTCACCCCCGAAGAGCAGCGGGAACTGTTGCAATTGCAGCAAGAGGTGAAGAAGAATCGCATCATGATGGAGGAGTATGCTCCGGGCATCTATTCCGGTACCCGTTGGTTCTTCAACAACGACGACTTGATAAAGAAGACCCCCGACTATCATATCACGATTAATATGGCCTCTGTCCGTTGTGACGGACTGGAGAGTGCCGCCAGTTTTGCTGATGCCTACAATTTCTATCCGACGGATGGAATGACGTTGTTCCAGCGCAGCGGCGATGAGTATTTCCGGATTATGGGCGGTTGGGATGTCACCGCTTCCCCGGGTGTGACTGCACGCGAAGGCATGGACAAACTGGTTCCCGTAGAGAATTGGCGTGGTTATTGCAGCAGGAGTAATTTTGCTGCCGGTGCTACGGATGGCGGGAGTAATGCCGTTGCAGGATATATCTTCGAAAAGATGAACGCTTCTGCGAAAGAGGGTGTGAACGACAAGGGGAACAGTGAGGGCTTGAACGAGGTTCTTTATGGCTTCAAGGCATATAAGTCTTATTTCATTCTGGGAGATTACATGGTAGCTTTGGGTGCGGGCGTAACCAATAAGCGTCCTGAACTGGATGGGGAGATTCGTACCACCATCGACCAGACGGCTTGGACGGATGAAGTTTTCTCGATGAAAAGGGGAAAAATGGAGCTTGTCGCTTCCGGCACTCACTCGCTTTTGTCGGCAGATGGTACTCCCCTCTGGCTGGTGCAGAAAGGTAAGTTTGCCTATCGGATACTTCCTGAGTATACCCGTGAAGCATTTGTTACTTGCGAGACTCGTCCCACAGATTGGGTGAAGCGGAACAAGGTGAATGAAAAGAAACAAGGCTTGCCCTCAGAAGCCAGAATCCTCCGTCTGTGGGCAAATCATGGACAGCGTCCGGTTGATGATACCTATGGCTATGTGGTTTATGCAGGCCGGCAGATACCATCGGATGAACTGCCGTTCCGGGTATTGCAGAACGATACCCTGGTGCAGGCGGTCTGCTCTATGGATGGAAAGGTGGTGGAAGCCGTCTTGTATCCCGGCAATAAAGGTTTGCAGGCAGAAGGTTTGTCTCTTTCCGCTTCTGCCCCGTGTGCGGTGCTGATAAGGGAAGAAGCAGGGGAGATTGTGGTTTCTGTCACCGATGCTTGCATGAATGCGGCTCTGAAAGGGATTCGGATTGTTCTCAATGGAAGGGAAATCAAAGTACCTATGCCGCAGAGGATGTTTTGTGGAAAACCGGGGGTAATACGTGTGGATAGAATGACAAATCAATGATATAGATTCTTTTATTGATTACTTTCTGGGCCTATATCGGTCTACTCACTACTTTTGTTTCTACACAAAAGTTTCAAAATGAATAATATCTGTCGCGATGTCAGGCTCTAATGGTATATTGGGAATAGTGTGATATAGTTGCTTTTGACGTTCAAGACCATTCCTTATTTGGTTGGATGTCTTTGGGGCAGTATTCATTGTATTGATAAATAAAAGGGAGGAACCTCACGGCCCCTCCCTTTCGTACATATCAAATTGATTAAGGTCTATTTGATTTCTTGATAAATAAGGTTAGAAGTTTTGTGTTATTCTGTTTCTATTAATAACCGGCATTATTGGTCCATTGTGTTAACTCAATCTGTTGGTAGGGGATTGGGAAATAATAATGGTTGTTTCTTTGGAAAAGTGAACCATCCAAGTCTCGGCTCTTACTTCACTTACCTTCTCGAGACGGACTAGTTCGAACCAACGCTTCATTTCGGCAAAGAATTCCCATCCTCGCTCATTGGACACTGCAGTGGTGAAAGCGGTGGGGTCGGTAGTGGTAGTCAGTTGGCTGTCTGCATATCCGGCACGTTTCTGTATTCCTGAATAGCCTGGATAGCTTGCGTATTCACGCTGTTGGTTGCACGAGTGGAGGCTTCGGCATACATCAGCAGGACTTCGGCATAACGATAGATGCAGGTGATACCGTTGGCAAGCTGGCTACTACCCGGTGCGCCATTATCATAGTTGTAATATTTCGAGATAGCAGGTAACTTGTCACCGCTCTCTTTGTAAGTGACATGGCCACTTTTAGTGTTCCATTCCGTCATGTAGTTCCAGGCTTTCCGTTCATCGTCTGGATAGTTCAAGTAGAAGGCTTCGTTACCGTAATAATCGGCCCAACCGGCGGGGATAAAATCGGCTGGATAATAGGACTTCCCATAGTTACTGGCTGTTTTTAGCTTTGCATTATGGTGGATGGCAAACATCACTTCATTGGCTTGTTCTTTGTTGGCTTCTTTCCACAATTCAGCATAGCTCTCGGTCAGATACAGTCCAGAGTTGTCTATGATATTTTTGGCTGTTGTAGCTGCCAGGCTATAATATTCTTGTCCTTTTTTTAAAGGCCAGCCTGCCATAGTCATGTAGCGTCGGCGAGGCAGGCTTCAGCTGCCCATTTAGAGGGAGTGGAGCTAAAACCGCTACGGCTCTTGGTCGGTAACAGTTCTACTGCCTTTTTTAAACTTGGAATAATAGCTTGGTCATAGATGTCGGCTACAGCTGTTCTCGGCATATTAGTGGCAGCGTCTTCTTCCGTCAGAATCAGAGGTAAATCACCATACATGCGTACCAGATAAAAATAAGACAATCCACGGAGGAAGTAGGCTTCACCTAATACTTCTTCATATTGTTTGGCTAAGGTAGCGTCTTCAGGAAGCACCGCTTTGTTGATGAGTTTGTTGGCGTTGTTGATTACAGTAAAGAATAATTCCCATGTAGTCTTGTAGTCTGCATTGTTGGCTGTGATATTGGGGGTCAGTCGGTAGTAATTAGCCAGTTCATTGTTGGCTTTTGCTGCACGATATGTAATGTCATCTGCGCATACATTGATGCGTTGCAAGCGGCAGTTGAATCCGTAGTTACCATTCCATAAATCGTTGTAAAGCCCTGTTGTAGCTTGTTGCAGGCTGGTCAAATCCATACGTGCAATATATTCTTCTTCTGTAATGAAGGATTGTGGCTCTTGAGTCAGGTCCACACAAGAGGTTGTGAGGAACATACTACTTGTAATTACTATATATGCTAATTTTTTCATATCGTTCTTTTGTTTAATAAAGTTAATCATTAGAATGCAAAGTTTAAACCAATGAGGTAGTTACGGCTGTTAGGATATGCACCCCAGTCTACACCTTGTACCAATGGACTACCCATGGTAGCTTCAGGATCCAGTCCAGAATAGCTGGTAATGTGGAACGGGTTTTGAATAGAAGCATATACGCGCAGGTTGCTGATGCCTAATGCTTTACAAGCCAATTCTGGTAATGTGTAACCCAAGGTAATACTTTTCATCTTGATAAAACTTCCGTTCTCAACAAATCGCGTGGAGAAGAAATCTTTGTTTTCGGTTCCTCCATTGGTAAAACCTGGTACATTCGTATTAGTATGGGTAGGTGTCCAACGGTCCAAGAAGTCACGCATTGGGGTTACACCAGCTACCTGTTGACTTCCGATGAGACCGAAGCCTATCTGTTTGGTCGCATTATAGATGTCGAATCCGTGGAAGCCTACTACGAAGAATGAAAAGTCGAAGTTCTTGTAATTGAAACTATTGTTCCAACCCCAGTTGAATGTCGGTTGTCCGCAACCGATAATGCCTTGGTCCTCAGTGTTAATCTTTCCGTCTTTGTTGACATCTATATATTTAGAATTACCTGCAACAACTCCATATACTTTACCGTTGGTCTCACCAGTGGCGTTCCCGTTGGCATCAATGAATGGAGCGTTTACTTCATCTTCCTGCCAGATACCGTCAAAGGTATATCCCCAGAATGTCCCTAATTTTTCACCTTCAATCATTTGGAATAATTGGTTCTGGTAGTTACCAGCTTGCTGTTGGCGGTGGTTGGGAGTTGGTATACTGGCATAAGTACCTTTGTTGTGTGCCAAAGTAAGGTCTGTGTGCCAGTTGAAATCTTTATTGGTAAAAGGGTCTGCACTAATAGTAAATTCAACACCAGTATTTTTAATTTCACCAGAATTCATAAGTAATGACGAGTATCCCATGTGGGTAGGTTGTGCCAGTTCCAGTAGAATGTCTTTGGATACTTTGTTGTACCAATCGGCTGTTAAGCGAACGCGACCATTGAGAATACCAAAGTCAATACCGACATTGACCTGGTCGTTACGTTCCCATTTTAGGTAAGGAGCGGCGGGACGGTCTACTTTATAGGAAGTGCTGCCATCGCTGTTTCTTACGGGTGACATTTTGGAGTAAATACGATAAGCTTCTACTGATTGATTACCTACGGAGCCATAACCTAAACGAAGTTTTAGTTGGTCGATGAAACTGTTCTCTTTCAAGAAGTTTTCTTGTTTCAAATCCCAAGCCAAAGCGGCGGAAGGGAAGTAACACCATTTGTCTTTCAATCGTGAAGAGCCGTCGGCGCGTATGGAAGCCGTAATCATATAGCGATTCATGAATACATAATTGACACGTAACATGCCTGACATCAATGTATTGATGATGCGATCTGAACCGATAGCGGCAAGATTAGCGTCAGACCATGCCAAGTTGTTAATACCAATACGGTCGATATAATCCAGATTATAGGCAGTACTTGTGTGGTTGTAATTATTATCGTAGGATTGTTCGAATACAGCTGTTGCATTGATACGGTGATTTTTATTGAACTCCTTGACATAACTCAGTGTATTGGTGTTCAGCCAGGAAGTATTCCAGTAACTGCGCGATTGTCCTTGGGTCATTTTGTTCTTGTAGTTGTAATAGCTATCTTCGTTTTCTACTGAAGTGTTCAGTCGGTTGTCGAATAGGACACCTAATTGTGAACGGAATGTTAGTCCATCCAATATATTGAACTGTACGTATCCCTGAAGACGATTATTAATGGTCTTGTTGGAGTTGTTTGATTCCCAAATGTATCCCATAGGATTGTAGGTTGGACTGCCATCAAAGAAGGCGTTGTTATATTCTCCGTTCTCCTTTTTAGGAGAGATTGTGCTAGGGAAGTACATGGCTTGTTGAATCAAACCATCGTATTGTGTGATACGGGGAGCTGTATTATTGCGATAGTGTCCATAAATATTCAGTCCGGCTGTCAACCATTTTTTGATTTTAGTATCCATCTTCAAGCGCCAACTGTAGATTTGACTGTCTGATTCTTTAATGATACCTTTGTCATCTTGATAACGGAGTGATGCTAAGAAAGTGGTTTTCTCGCCACCACCGGCTATAGAGAGTTCATAGTTCTGGGTAACTGCAGTGCGGAAAATTTCTCTTGAGTAATCGAAACCTGCTGTTCCGTTCTTGAAAGCTTCTAGCTCTGCTGCACTGTAATAGTGGTTGTCTTCATAACCAAATTTTTCTTTACCGAATTCGTTCACCAAATTGGCATATTCGTATGGAGAGAGGTTGTCAGCATACTTAGCTACTGTCTTGATATTAGCAAAAGCATTAAAAGATACAGTCAATTTATCTTTGTCAGGATTTTTAGTAGTAACCAAGAGGACACCGTTTGCACCGCGAGAACCGTAAACAGCTGTTGCAGATGCGTCTTTCAATACTTCGATAGATTGAATATCGGAAGGATTCAACGACTGAAGGGAACCACCGATGAAACCGTCGATAACAACCAAAGGACCGGTTTCTGCTGTGATAGAGTTGATACCACGTACACGGATGGTATTGTCTTCAGTAGGATTACCGGAACCAGAGAGAACTGATACACCGGCCATACGTCCCTGCAATGCATCGGATACATTACCGGTCGGGGTATTCTTCAATGCATCTGCTGCTTTTACAGAAGCAACTGCACCGGTCAGGTCACTCTTACGTTGAACGCCGTAACCCACTACGACAACTTCCTGCAGCAATTGGCTGTCTTCTGCCAGTTTTACGTCGATTTTGGTCTTTCCGCCTACGGCAATCTTTTGTGTCTGATATCCGATATAGGAGAATACGAGAGTTGCGTTTGCCGGAACATTGGGAAGGGTGTAGTTTCCGTCAATGTCTGTGATACATCCGTTACTTGTTCCTTCCACCTGGATAGAAGCACCAATCACCGGACCTAAGTTGTCAGTCACTGTACCTGTTACTGTGAGATTCTGTGCATTGGCCTGCGTGGCAAATAGGACAGAAAGCAACATAATACCTAATGCTTTAAAGAAGCTGGATTTCTGTTTCATAAATATTAATTTAATTAGTTATTAATAAAGGTTGTTTCTTTGTTTTGTACTCACTTCAGAGTTGAATCACATCGCAAATGTAGGGGATGGAATATACAAATGCATTAGTTAATAGTTCGCAAAAAGTACGAATTCGTACAAAACTTGCGAACTATACCACTCTTGTACTTTTATTCCCTTTCACTTTGGTTCTTTGCTTCCTTCACCTCTTCCAGTAGGGCAGAGAGCGTTTTTACCTTGTCCGGATGGGCTTCTGCCACATTGTCTTTTTCGGACGGATCAATGGAAAGATTGTACAGTTGGGGCTGCGGGGCGTTGCCCATTTCTATTTTTGTCCAATACTCCAGTGCCGGCTTGTCGCTGGGCTCTATGTATTTCCAGTCTCCTTGGATAATGGAGAGTGTATTGTCCAGATTCTGTTGTACAATATAGTCACATCCGGCAGTATCGGTTCCCAGGAAGTTGTTGAGCTGGTCGCGGCTGTCGGGAGCGATGCCTGCTTCCAGCGGATGGTTCAGCAGGGCGGCGAATGAAGCGTATACATCAATCATGGAGAAGGGGGCTTGTTGTTTGCCGGGTTTGATGCCATTGGGCCAGCGTACAATGAAGGGAATGCGGGTACCGGCATCGAAAGCGCTGTACTTCCCACCGCGGTAGTGCTTCATGGGAGTATGGCCGTTCAGCAGTTCGCGTGCCTGGTCCTGATAGCCGTCGTCTATGACGGGACCGTTGTCACTGCAGAATACAAAAATGGTGTTGTCGGCAATGCGAGGCTGTCCAAAGTGTGCATGATTTCACCCACGGTCCAGTCCAGCTGGAGGATGACGTCGCCACGTACGCCCAAACCACTCTTGCCGGCGAAACGCGGATGTGGCACGCGGGGAACATGTACATCTTGCGTACCCATATAAAGGAAGAAAGGTTCGTCTTTATGGGCTGTGATGAAGTTCTTAGCTTTGTCTGTAATCACGTCGGCAATGTCTTCGTCTGTCCAAAGGCAGATTTGCCGCCGGTCATCCAGCCGATGCGGGGGATGCCGTTGATGATGGTGTTATTGTGCCCCTGGCTGGGTTTCATCTTGACGAGTTCGGGGTTTTCGAGACCGGTGGGCCAGTCACCGACCTTGTGGTCGTAGCTCACAGTGATAGGGTCGTTGGGGTCGAGACCCACTACATGTCCGTTCTCTACAAAGACGCAGGGAACGCGGTCGACGGTAGCGGGGATGATGTATTCATAGTCAAAGCCGATGTCTTGGGTGTTCGGTTTGATGGAGTGGTTGAAGTCTGTACCGCCTTTAGGGCCCAGGCCGAGGTGCCACTTGCCCACTGCTGCAGTGGCGTAGCCTTCTTCCTTGAACATATCGGCCATAGTGACGCAGGCGGTATCGATGATGAGTTCGGAATTGCCCGGAGCAATGCCGGTATTCTTCTGTCGCCAGGGATACATGCCTGTCAGCAGGCCGAAGCGGGAAGGGGTGCTGGTGGAAGAAGTGGCATAAGCGTTGGTAAACTGCATGCCTTGTCCGGCAAGGCGGTCGATGTTGGGAGTGCTTACTTTGGTGGCACCGTAACAACTCAGGTCGCCGATGCCCAGGTCATCAGCAATCAGATATACTACATTGGGCTTCTGCGGAGAGTGCTCCGAAGTCTTGTCTTTAGATTGGCTTCCGCATCCCGCTATCAGGGCTGCACCGGGAAGCAGAGACCACAAGGGGGAAAAATGCTTCATAGTTCTTTGACTTTAGATTGTAATTCTGAGGTCAAAGGTAAGAGGTTTTGTGGAATCGGGTGTATAAGGAAGTACAAGGGAGGGGAGAAAAAGTACAAACCGTGTCATGCGATGGCTTGATGTACAATATTAAGATGTCTCTTCACTGTCTTCCGTACTTTCCTCTCCTCCATTCTCTCCTTTGCGGTAGGCCAGCGGGCTGACGTGGTAAATGTCCTTGAAGCATTTGGAGAAATAGCGTGAAGAACTGAAACCTATCCGGTCCGAAATTTCGGTGATATTCAGTTCCGGATTGTTGCGCAGCATCAGGGCACCCTTCTTCAGGCGGATAGTCAGGATAAAGTCGTTCGGAGTTTGCCCGGTGATAGCCTTCAGCTTGGTGAACAGATTGGTGCGTGCCATTGCCATTTCACGTGCAAAGACGTTGACGTTGAATTCCGTATCGTCCAGATGTTTCTCAATGACTGTCATGGCGCGGTCCAGAATCTCCTTGTCTATGGGATTGGTGGCAAGCATCTGTGCGAAAGCCTGTGGTTGCTTGCTGAACTTCTCCTGCAGAAGAATACGCGAGTTTACCAGATTGTTGCAGCGCGAAATCAGCAGATTGGTGTTGAACGGTTTGGTGATGTAATCGTCCGCACCGATGCGCAGTCCCTCGATGTTCTGTTCGATGGCAGTCCGTGCAGTGAGCAGCACCACGGGGATATGGCAGGTGTTGAAGTCACTTTTTATCTGTTTGCACAGTTCCGTTCCCGACATGTTGGGCATTACTACATCGCTGACTACGATATTGGGCATTTCGCTGCGCACCAGTGCGAGTCCTTCCGCTCCGTCGGCCGCAGTCAGCACTTCGTAGAAGGGCTTGAAGATACCTGCCAGCATGTCGCGGATGGAGTCGTTGTCTTCCACTATCAGGATTTTTGCATCCGGGAGTCGTTTGATGGGAGCACTCTCTTCCAGCTCCGCCTTGAGCAGGGCATCGTTTTCCGGTTTGGGAATTTCTATTTGTTGCACACTGTCTGCATTCTTGTTTATTTGCTCTTCGTCAAACTGTGCGTTCCCCAATTGCAGGTTTACGATGAAGCTGCTACCTTTGCCCAGTTCGCTTTCCACACGGATGGTGCCGTGATGGAGCTCCACGATACCCTTCGTCAATGCCAGGCCGATACCCGTACCCGTCTTGCTTGCATCTGTAGAGTCCATTTGGTCTATCTGGTAGAAGCGGTCGAATATCTTGTCCACTTCCCGGGCATCTATGCCGCTGCCGGTATCGGTCACGCGGATGACGGCATTGCTGCCTTCGGTCTTGATGCTGAGGTGATGCTGTCTTCCGCCTTGGTATGCTTGACGGCGTTGGACAGCAGGTTGTTTATCACTTTCTGCATCTGTTTTTGGTCATACCATACTTCGAGGCTGTCTGTTTCCTTCTCGAAGTAGAGGCTGATTTGTTTGGCGCTGGCATATTCCAGGAAAAGCAGATAGTTTTCGTATAGGAAGTTCACGATGTTGTGCGGACTTACCTTTATCTTCATGTGCCCTTGTTCCTGCTTGCGGAAGTCGAGCAGCTCGGTGATGAGTTCCCGTAGCTGTATGCTGTTCTTGTAGATGCCCAGTACCTTGTTATATATGGCAGGCGTGAAGTTCTGGAGTTGCATCAGCGTTTCCACTTGGGCCACGATGAGTGTCAGCGGGGTGCGGAATTCATGGGAAATGTTGGTGAAGAAACGTAGCTTTGACTGGTTCAGGGCCTCTACGTCACGGATGTGCTTCTGTTCGTACTTCAGTGATTCACGCAACTTGATTCTGGACTTGTAGGTACGCACCAGATACCAGAGCAGGATTCCCGTCACTATCAGGTAGATAAGATAGGCAAGGGGAGTCTTGTAGTAGGGAGGCAACACGTGTATGGTCAGGTGGACTTGCGGACAAAGGCTCTCGTCTTTTCCGTTGGGCTTTATAATCAAGTTATAGGTTCCGGCGTTTAGGTTGGTATAGGTGATGTTGTGCAGTCCACGGGCACTGTTCCAGTCGTTGGAGAAGCCTTCCAGCTTATAGATGATGTCGTCTTTGTTGGCGGCTACATAGTTTGAAGTGGCGAACTCTATGCTGAACATGGACTGGTCAGCGTTGAGCGTAATCTCGGGGGTGCAGTACAAGGCTTGCTGCAGGATACCGGTCTCATCTCCACTTGTATTTCCGTTCCGTTCACAATGAGGCGGGAGAGGATGATTTTGTAGGGTTTTGGTGTGAAGTTCAACTCCATTTCGTGGAAAGAAATCATTCCCTGCGTGCCTCCCAGGAATATTTCTCCGTCACGGGTCACGCAAAGGCATTCTCATTGACGGCAGTCATTGGGAAACCGTTTTCGGCACTGTAGTTCAGGAATGCCTTTTGCCGGTAGTCGAAGATGGAGAAGCCTTCGTTGGTGATGAGCAGCAGTTTGCCGCTGGTAGGGGATTCCTGCGTCTCGTAGATGCAGTCGCTGGAAAGGCCGTTCTTCGCTTGGTCAAAGTTCTCGAAGTCGTTGCTGGCAGGGCGGTATAAGTCCAGTCCGCTGCCCGAAGTGGCGAACCACAGATTGCCTTTGCTGTCTTGGGTAATGTTGTTTACATTGTTGTTGCTGATGCTGTGTGGGTCGGCAGTATCATGGCGGTAGTTGGTCAGTTTGCCGGTATCGAAACGGTAGCTGAACACACCTTCGCCCGTGGCTGCAATCCAGAGCGTACCGTTACTGTCGAAAGTGACATCTGCCACCATCTTGATTTTTTTGCCTTCTTTGCTGTCCTGGAACAGTTGTTGGCATTTCCCGTTGGCAGGGTCGAAGAGGCAGATTCCGTTTTGGGTGGCTATCACCAGGTGGTCTTGGTAAGGCGCGATATCGCGGATGATGTCGGAAGGCAAGGTCTCCGGATTACCTGCTTCCATGCGGTAGTGTGTGAATCGCCCCGAGCGTATGTCCAGTCTGTTCAGTCCGCCCAGATGGGTTCCTATCCAGATGATGTCTTTGGAGGCATCATAATAGAGAGCCTTGATGTTGTTATGGGAAATACTGTTGGGACCGATTTCCGGGCGGAACCATTTGAACTCACGGGTACGGCGGTTGTAATAGTTCAGTCCGCCCCCTTCGGTGCCAATCCACAGATTGCCGTCCTTGTCTTCGATGGTGCGGCCTACAACCGGATTGCTCAGCCCCTTCTTTTCGATGGGCGAATACATATAGCGGCTGTATATCTCGTACTCGGGGTTGAAGTAGTTGACGCCGCCAAAGTAGGTCCCCAGCCACAGCGTTCCTTGGTTGTCCTTTACGATGCACCAGATGGAAGAGTGTGTCAGTCCGTCGCTCTGGGCATCACTGGCAGTGTGGTTCTGGAAGAGTCCCGTACTTTTGTCATACCGGTTCAATCCGTTGAATGTCCCAATCCAGATGTTTCCCAGATTGTCTTCACAGCAGGCTCGCACGAAGTTGGAAGAGATGCTGTAAGGGTTCTTTGCGTCGTATTCAAAGATTTCGATGGTTCCGTCGGTCTTTACATGGTGCAGCCCTTCTTCCCAGCTGCCAATCCATAACTCGCCTTCGCTGTCTTGGTATATGCTGGTGATGTTGCCTTTCAGGATGGGGTGGGTCAGCTCGTTCTTGTCCAGTTGCAGGCGGTATGCTCCGTTGGTGGTCGTTCCAATCCACATTTGTCCATTGTCCAGATGCATACAGCAGATTTCCAGACTTTTTCCGGGAAGCTGGTAATAGAGGTCAAAGTTCCCGGTCTGCTCGTTATAGCGGTAGATTTCATTCTGTTTTCCGATGAAAAGGGCCTCTTTGTAATATATGCTGTGTACATTTCCTTGCAGCAGGGTGGTGAATCTTTGGGTGGCAAGATTGAACTCGGCTACTCCTTCCGTACAGAGCAGGTAGATTTTTCCGTTACGGTTGCCGGCCATGCGCAGCACGGTGTTGCAGAAAAGGCTGTAAGGGTCGTTCTTCTGCAGCTTGTAAGTTTGTATGTCTTCTCCGTCATAACGGTTCAAGCCTTCTCGGGTTCCAATCCATAAGACACCGTTTTCATCGATGTAAAGGCTGTTCACGGAGAATTGTGACAGACCGTCGTCGGTTGTCAGATGGTTGAAGGTGATGTTCTGCGCCTGCAGGGTTGCAGCAATCATGCTTACTGAAACAAGAAGCAGCCGGATGATAAACGTTCGCACTTTTCGGGTAGTTTTTAAGGTTTCAGTTACAAATATAGGTATATTTTGTACAAGACTTCTTATTTATTAGGCAGTTTTTGCGGTTATGTTTGGATAAATGTATAATTTTGGAAGCGCGCCGAACGATACTTGTCTTTTGATAGATGGCAATCGGCGTATCTTTGTAAACAAATTAATTCATTTATTATCATGAAAGACCTTTTATCTATTGTATCTCATTTTCAAATGCAGGGTACGGTTCGTGAAATCAAGCCTTTAGGCTCAGGCCTGATTAACGATACGTACAAAGTGACCACCGTTGAGGCCGATGCGCCGGACTATGTTCTGCAACGTATCAATCATGCCATTTTCCAGAATGTAGAGATGTTACAGTCTAATATCGAGGCTGTGACCGGGCATATCCGTAAGAAGCTGGAAGAGAAAGGAGAGGCCGATGTCGAGCGTAAAGTGCTTCATTTCATCCCCACGGCCGAAGGGAAAACCTATTGGTATGACGGTGAGAACTACTGGCGTATCATGACTTTTATTCCCCGTGCCAAGACTTACGAGACGGTGAACCCCGAATATTCCTATTATGCGGGAACTGCCTTCGGTAATTTCCAGGCTATGCTTGCCGACATTCCAGATACATTGGGCGAGACAATTCCCGATTTCCACAACATGGAGTTCCGCCTGAAGCAACTCCGTGACGCTGTGGCTGCCGATGCTGCGGGACGTGTGCAGGAGGTGCGGTATTTTCTGGATGAGATAGAAAAACGCGCTGATGAAATGTGTAAGGCAGAACGTCTGTACCGTGAAGGCAAACTGCCCAAACGGGTATGCCACTGTGATACGAAAGTAAACAACATGATGTTCGACGAAGACGGTACGGTGCTTTGTGTCATCGACCTGGATACGGTGATGCCCAGCTTCATCTTCTCCGATTATGGCGATTTCCTTCGCTCAGGTGCAACACGGGGTTGGAAGACGACAAGAATCTGGATAATGTGAACTTCAATATGGAAATATTCCAGGCATTTACCAAGGGTTATCTGGAATCGGGCAAATCCTTCTTGTTGCCGATAGAGATTGAGAATCTGCCTTATGCGGCTGCCTTGTTCCCATACATGCAGTGCGTACGCTTCCTGGCAGATTATATCAACGGTGATACTTATTATAAAATCCAGTATCCGGAGCACAATCTTGTGCGTACCAAGGCTCAGTTCAAACTGTTGCAGAGCGTGGAGGAGCATACACCGGAGATGAAAAAATTCATTGACTCATGTATCTGAAAAAGTTTTTAATGACGATAGCGGCAGCTCTTTGCATGTTGCCGCTATCTGCAATTAATCCCCAAAATAGTAAAATGAAAGAATTGAATGTAAAGAAAGTAAGTGCGGCCAATATACCGGTAGAGTCGGTTCCGGCTCTTCTGGATGAAGAGAAGGTGGCGTTTCAGCCCGTAAACACAGTGAATTGGGCTGCTTTTCCTTATACTCCCGATGTGGAATTCCGCATAGCGCATACGGAAGATGCCATTCTGCTGCATTTCAAGGTAAGGGAAGCGAGTGTACGCGCAGTTGCAGGCCACGATAACGGTCCGGTTTGGGAAGATGCGTGTGTAGAGTTCTTCTCTGTGCCTGCCGATGACGGAGTGTACTACAATATGGAGTGTAATTGTGCCGGGACTCTGCTTATTGGGGCAGGTGCCGGACGTGGAAACCGCCAGCATGCCCCGCAAGAGGTGCTCGATAAAGTACAGCGTTGGGCTTCTTTGGGACGTGAGGCTTTCGACGAAAGAGTAGGTGAGTGTGCCTGGGAAGTGGCCCTGGTCATCCCTTATTCCGCTTTCTTCCTGCATGACATCACTTCGTTGGATGGAAAGACGCTCCGTGCCAATTTTTATAAATGCGGTGACAAGCTCCAGACTCCCCATTTCCTTTCCTGGAATCCGATAGGTCTGGAGAAGCCGAACTTCCATTGCCCGGAGTTCTTCGGTACCCTGCATTTCGAGTAGTAGTAGAACAAAAAGTTACTCAACTTGCCCTCACCACTATCACCGCTTTTCTGAAACTCCCTATTCATCGCCCTTTCAAGGGTGAGTGAGAGCAAATAAAAAGGGTGAGGGCAAATTCTACCCTCACCCTTCCGGGCGTACCCGGTTGCTTCCTGCTCTTTCCCCGTCTTTTATAGGACAAGACGGGCCATTGTCTACAGAAACAGTATAATAAATCCCCTTTATATACTTAATCCGTTAGTTCACAACACTGAACAGTTTGTTCCAGCATTAGAGAACACTTTGTTTCAGTATAGAAAAACACTTTGTTTTCATATAATGGAACGAACTGTTTTGTTAAGGGAAACAAAGTGTTTTCTATAAGGAAACAAAATGTTTAGTTAAAGGAAACAGTTTGTTTTACTTAGCATACTGCCTGGAATGAATATACATCAAAAAATAGTAAAAGACAATGCAGGAACTATTGTAGAGGAATATAGAAAAAGGCACGAACTACGCAGACTTACGGAAAAGAATTTATCCATCCGTATTGTCTGCGTGATTCGTGCCCGAAGAAGGGTGTTTACTTCACGATTCCTTTGGAATTCTTGATGAAGTTGATGATATTGTGTATCTCGTCACTCATCGGTACTTGGTCTTCAATCTTCTGCAAGGCATCCTGCACGCTGAAGTTTCCCTGGTATACCAGACGGTAGGCATTTACGATATGGCGCAATACACGTTCGGTCACCTGGTGTTTGTGTTGAAGCACAGCAGCGTTGATACCGTGGTATTCTGCCGGATTACCGTTCATGATGATATAGGGCGGCACATCTTTTGATATGCGGCAGCCAGCTTGAATCAGTACCCAACTTCCAATGTGGCAGTATTGGTGCAGAATGACATTGCTGCTCAGAATGGTACAATCGTCTATCTGACATTCTCCGGCTACGGTAGTCTTGATACCCAGTACACAATGGTTGCCTATCTGCACGTCGTGGCAGAGGTGTACACCATCCATCAGGTAGTTTTCATTGCCGATGCGGGTAGCGCTTCCTGCATGGGTAGCACGGCTGATAACCACGTTCTCGCGGATGTCGTTATTATCACCGATAATCAGCATACTGCTCTCTCCCGTATAGTGGAAGTCTTGCGGTTCGGCACCCAGAACGGCATTGTGATGTACCTTGTTCCCTTTTCCCATGCGGGTACCGTGCAGAATTTTTGCACCCGACATAATAATACAGTCATCACCGATTTCCACGTTCCCTTCGATAAATGCAAAGGGCTGGATGGTTACATTCTTGCCGATTTTTGCGGCAGAATCTACATAAGCTAACGGACTTATCATAGTAATTAGCGATTAATGATTAATGATTAGTGATAAATGGTTAGTGATTAGGATTTACTATTTCATTAATCGCTAATCACTAATCACTTATCGCTCATTTTATTCTCTTCCTCCTCCAAGCGCTTGATACAGGCTGATAACCGCCTGCATGCTGCTGAAGGTGTCGGATACTTCTGCAAGCTGTGCGCTGAGGTAAGACTGCTCGGCAGACAAGACTTCCAGATAGGTCGACGTGCCTAAGTTAAACAATTCTTTTGTATCTGAGGCAGCTTGGCGGGCAGAATTTACTTGAATAGTGCGTGAAACAGCTTTGTCCTTCTCCATTTGATACAGATGCAGGGCGTTGCTCACTTCATTTCCGGCATTCAGCAGGGCGGTTTGGAACTGAATCTTAGCCTGCTCCTCTTGTGCTTGGCTTGTTTCAGACGGGCAATGTTGGCACCGCGATAGAACAAGGGTTGCGTCAGCGAACCGATGACGGAAGCCAGCAGTTTGCCCGGGTTGACGATACCTGCACCGGAGTTATTGGTCCAGCCTCCCGAACCGCTCAATGTAATCTGCGGGTAGAAAGCGGCACGGGCGCTATTGGTGTTATAGTAGTTGGCAGCCAGTGACATCTCGGCAGCTTTCACGTCCGGACGGTTGGATAGCAACTGCAAGGGGATACCTACTGAAAATTCCGTAGGCAGCTGTTGCTCTTCCAGCACACCGCGTGCGATGCTCTGTGCCGGTTGGTGCAACATCAGGCAGAGGGCGTTTTCGGTTTCGCGTATGCTCTGGCGTATGTCGGGCAGTGATGCCATGACTTGAGCGTAGGCAGTGCGGCTCTGCTCTACGGCAGCAGAAGTGGTTCCGTAGATGCCTGCATCTTTCATGGCTTGCACGGTCTCCAGGTTCTTTTTCAGAATCTCGACGGTGCCTTCGGTGATTTGCAGTTGGCGGTCCAGCATCAGCAGGGTGTAGTACATGTTGCTACGCCGGCGATGACTTGCGTCTGAACGGCTTGTTCGTAGAATTGCGTCTGCTTCAAGCTAACCTTTGCTTGTCGCTTCGGGTTCAGCAGTTGACCGAAGAGGTCGACTTGCCAGCTTGCGGTGACGGGCAGGGAGTAGATTTGTGTAGCCTTTCCCTTGTCCCAGCTGCTGACGGTTCCTTGCGGAGACAAGGCAAGCGTCGGAGCATAGGCAAGACGGGCAGACATCAGTGCGGCTTGTGCTTGTTTCACGTTCAAGGCGGCACTGCGCAGGTCACCGTTGTTGGTGAGTGCTTGCTCGATAAGTGTCTGCAGCTGCGGGTCTGTGAACACTTCTCTCCAAGGCAGATTACCGAAGTTGGCCGTATCTGCGGCTAATGTATCGTTCACGGACGCCGTGTCGCGATACAGTCCGGCAGTTGTTATGTCTTCGGGTCTGTCGTATGATTTGTAGATGTGGCAACTGCTCAATAAAGCAGTTGCGCACATCAGGCATATTATTTTCTTCATAATCGCTAATCGTTAATCACTATTTTGTATATTGTTCAATCTCCGGTTCTGCATCCGAGTTGTCCACATCTTCCCATTCCATCGGCTTGAATTTCTCCTGCAAGTACTGGAATGCCACGAACAGTGCGGGCACTATGAAGATTTGCAGAATCATACCGATTAACATACCGCCGATGGCAGACGTACCCAGCGTACGGTTACCGTTGGCACCCGCACCGGAAGCAAACATCAGCGGGAGCAGACCGACAATCATTGCCAACGACGTCATCAAGATAGGACGCAGACGGGCTGCGGCACCCAATACGGCTGCCCAGGTGATACTCATACCCATTCTGCGGCGTTCGAGGGCAAACTCTACAATCAAGATGGCATTCTTGGCCAACAGACCCATCAACATGATGAGGGCAATCTGCATATAGATGTCATTGGACATCGTACCCAGAATCATTTTCAGTGCCGGGATGCTGCCCAATGCGCCTATACCGCCTACAAAGAGGAAGCTACCCAGCAGACCGAACGGCACGGACAGCAATACGGATAAAGGCAGGATGTAGCTTTCGTACTGGGCACTCAGCAACAGATAAACGAATACGAAGCACAATATGAAGATGAGTCCCGTAGTGCTGCCACTCGTTTCGGCCTCTTCACGCGCCATACCTCCCAACTCATAACCGAAACCGGCAGGCAGGTTTTCCTGCGCCACTTCGGCAATGGCTTGCAGAGCCTGACCGGAAGTGTAGCCTGATGCGGGAGCCACCATCACCTTCATGGAGGTGTAGAGGTTGAAACGGCTGATGACGTCAGGACCATATACTTTCTTGATGGAGATGAACTGCGTGATAGGTGCCATCTCGTTGCCGTTGCGCACCTTGATGCTTTGCAGTGTTTCCATATTCTTGGTAGCATCAGGTTCGGCTTGTACCATTACGCGGTACATCTTACCGAAGCTGTTGAAGTTGGAAGCATACAAACCACCGTAATATCCCTGCAAGGTAGTCAAGATGTCATTGGGCTGATGCCTGCTTTCTTACAAGCGGCAGCGTCAATGTCCAGCTGGTATTGCGGGAAGTGAGGGTTGAAGGATGTCTTGGCGGAGTTGATTTCCGGACGCGCTTCCAGGGCAGCAGTATAGTTGTTCACCACGTCGAAGAAGTGGTTCAAATCACCACCCGTCTTGTCCTGCATGTTCAACTCGATGTCGCTTGAAGCCGAGTAACCCGGAATCATAGGCGGCGCGAAGAACAATACCTGCGCTTCCTTGATAATCTTTTGGGCACGCATGTACAAAGTGGCGTACACAATCGTGGAGTTCTGCATCGTGGAACGTTCTTCCCAGTTCTTCAGCTTGATGATGAGTGAACCGTAGGAGGGGCCTTGACCGCCCAAGAAGCTATAACCTGAGATAACGGTACGTGACTGTACGGCAGGGTCTGCAGCAACCAAGCTGTCCACACGGTTCAAAATCTCTTGTGCGCGTTCTTGTGAAGTGCCCGGAGCAGTGTCACAGCGCCCATGATGGTACCGGTGTCTTCGTTGGGCACCATACCGGTCGGGGTTATCTGCATGAATACGCCCAACAGTACAATAGAGCCGATAACCAGTCCTGCCGATATCCAGCGTTTCTGGATGAAGAACAGCACTTGTTTCTTATACTTGCCCAAGATACCGTTGTATGAGTCATTGAAGGATTGTTTGAACTTGTCGGTAGTCATACCTGCCAACGCCAGCACACTGATGATAATCATCAAGCTACACAGAATGGGGTGTTCGCTGAAGCTGAACAGACCGAAAATCATGCCCAGGATAGCTACCGTCACGAAGAGCAGTGTAATGCCGGGACGCATCAACCGGCCTATAGAGTCGGCATAACGTGCAATCATAATCTTGCGGGCTTCCTTGGCGGCAACGCCTACACGCTCTTTCAGACTTTCGTGTCCGCCGTTGTGAGGTTTCAGGAAGATGGCACACAGCGCAGGACTCAGGGTCAGGGCGTCAGAGCCGAGAAACCGATGGCAATCGCCATGGTCAAACCGAACTGACGGTAGAAAGTACCTGCCGTACCTCCCATGAAGCTCACGGGAACGAATACGGACATCATCACCAACGTAATGGAGACGATGGCACCACCCAGTTCACTCATGGCGTCGATGGAAGCTGTACGGGCCGATTTGTAGCCCTGGTCCAGCTTGGCATGGACGCCCTCGACGACGACGATGGCATCATCGACACAATCGCAATGGCAAGCACCATGGCCGAAAGGGTCAGCAAGTTGATACTGAAGCCAATCAGTTTCAATACGAAGAAGGTGGCAATCAACGCCACGGGAATGGCGATGGCGGGAATCAACGTGGAGCGCATATCCTGCAGGAAGATATACACTACGATGAACACCAGGATAAAGGCCTCGATCAATGTCTTGATTACCTCATGTATGGAAGCGAAGAGGAAGTCGTTGGCACTCTGTGCAATGTTTATCTTTAAGCCGGTGGGCAGTTTGCTGGAATAGTCGTCCAGTAGGGCCTCGATATCCGAGATGGTCTGCGTGGCATTACTGCCTGCCATCTGGAAAATGATACAACTCACGGCTTTATGTCCGTTTACCATATTGTTGAATCCGTATGACAGACGGCCCAGTTCCACATTTGCTACATCCTTCAGACGGAGTATTTCACCGTTCTCCAAGGCCTTGATGACAATGTTCTCGAACTCCGTAGTCTGTTGCAGACGTCCTTTGTAGCGCAGGGTATACTGGTAGGTTTGGTTACCGCGCTCACCCAACTGGCCGGGAGCGCTTCGATGTTCTGTTCGCTCAAGGCGGCAACCACATCGTTGGGGATAAGTTTGTATTGGGCCATTACATCAGGTTTCAGCCAGATACGCATGGAGTAGTCTTGTCCCAATACCATGGCATCGCCCACACCGTTGACACGTTTCACCTCAGGGATAAGGTTGATGTTGGCGTAGTTTTCCAGGAACTCGATGTTGTACTGGTCTTTTTCATCATAGATGGAGAATACCATCAACATGGAAGTCTGGCGTTTACGGGTGGTTACACCGATTTTGGTAACTTCGGCAGGCAGCAAGCCTTGCGCCATGGAAACGCGGTTCTGTACGTTCACCGCTGCCATATCGGGTCGGTACCTTGCTTGAAGTAGATGGAGATGTCGCCCGAACCGCTGTTGGTGGCGCTCGAACTCATATACATCATATTTTCCACACCGTTAATCTGGTCCTCCAGCGGAGCGATAACGGAGTTAAGCACCGTTTGGGCATTGGCACCTTGGTAAGTCGCACTTACCGATACGGTGGGAGGTGCAATGTCCGGGTATTGGGTGATAGGCAAGGTAGCCAGACCAATAACTCCTAAGATTACTATCAGGATGGAAATTACCGTTGATAGTACCGGACGGTTAATAAATCTATCTAATTTCATTTCATGAACAATTAAGGAATTAAAAATTGAAGAATTTTTTTATTTTTCATTCTTTCATTGAAACGCAGTCTGAATATTGCCTTCTTTCTGGTCTTTTAGGGCCTTCTGGTATTCGGCTTCCTTTTCAGCAGGCGTGATGGGCGTGATGGACTGTCCGTCCTTCAGGTTCTGTACCCCTTCGATAACGATTTTTTCGCCTGCTTTCAAACCTTCCGTCACGTAATAATACTTGCCGTCGTCTAAGCTGAACACTTTAACTTCGGTATTTTTCAGCGTGTTGTCCGGTTGCAGTACGAATACGAACTGCTTGTCCTGGATTTCGGTAGTGGCAGACTGTGGAATCATGATGACATCATGCAGCGGGTTGGGGAATACCACATTGCCGGTGCTTCCACTACGCAGCACGTTGTGCTTGTTGGGGAAGAGGGCACGCATGGTTACCGAACCGGTAGTCTGGTCAATGACTCCGCTGATTGTCTCCACGCGGCCACTGTCGGCATACATGGTTCCGTCGATGAGCTGCAACTGTACATTCGGCATCTTTTCCAGAATTTCCTTGGTGCTACCGCCTTCACGAATCTGTGACAAGAGTTGGCGTTCGGTCATGGAGAAGTAGGCGTACATTTCGGAGATGTCGGCAACGGTAGTCAGCGGGCTGGCTACGGAAGGACTAACCAGGCTACCTACGCGGTAGGGAATGCTACCTACTACACCGTCACTGGGGCTGGTTACACTGGTGTATGACAAATTGTTCTTGGCATTGACCAATTGGGCATTGGCTTGTGCTAGTTGTGCCTTTGTCTGTGCCAGCTGGTTTTCGGCCATTTGCAAATCGTAGTCACTGATGATGTTTTTCTTGTTCAGTTCACGTTTGTTGTTTACAGTCAGTTCTTGTGTGTTTACGGCAGCTTTGGCTGTTTCAACAGCAGCTTTGGCCGAATTTACGGCTGCTTGATACTGTACGGGGTCGATGCTGAACAACACTTGTCCTTTGCGCACTGTTGCGCCTTCATCCACGTGCAATTTTGTGATGAACCCACTCACCATCGGGCGGATTTCTACATCTTGTTTACCCTTGATAGTAGCAGGGTAGCTGTTTGTCAAGTTGGCAGTGGTGGTCTTTGCCTCAATCACTGCAAATTCGGGAGCTTTACCCGTTCCTTTGTCGCCTTGTCCGCAACTGCTGAGCAGTGCCAGGCAACATGCCAATAATACTAATCTACTCTTCATACTCTTTTTTGTTCTCTGTATAATTTTATATTCTTCTTTTTTTCGATTCTTGAAAGGCGTTTTCGTGTGCAATTCATGATTTAGAAATAAGGCAGGAAAAAGAAAACTGAATACTCCTATTCAGTTTTCGTCTGCAAAAATATTCTTTTCTTAGTATATAAGGTGTGAAACACTTCCTTTTTTAACTATGTTTCATACATAGATGAGAACGAAAGGACATTTTTTGATTAAAATACTGTAAAGCATACCGCTAATTGGCAGATAACCTTTATTTTTGCAGCATGTTAGAACGTAAACGCCATACTAAAATGAAGCCGCTTTTCCGCAGGTTGTTGGGGGGTGTTGCCATAGCTGCCGCACTGTATTCTTGTGCCAGTGTGGGCCGTATTGAAGGAGGACCTTATGATGAGACTCCTCCGCGTTTTATTTCCGGTACTCCCACGCCCGGCGCACTCCATCACAATAAAAATAAACTTTCCATTGAGTTCGATGAATTTATCAAGCTTGACAAGCCGAATGAGAAGATTGTAATATCCCCTCCGCAGGTGCAGCAGCCCGAAATTAAGTCTAATGGGAAGAAGGTGGTCATCACTCTGCAGGATACATTGAAACCCAATACTACTTATACATTCGATTTTGGTGATGCCATCCAGGATAATAATGAGGGGAATCCCTTGGAGAATTTCTTCTATTCTTTCTCTACGGCGACCGTCTCGACTCTATGGCTGTGGCCGGTACAGTACTGAATGCGGCCAATCTTGAACCGGTGAAAGGAATGCTGGTCGGTCTGCATGCCAATCTGGCCGACTCCGCTTTTACCAAACTTCCTTTTGAGCGGGTGGGGCGTACGGATAGTCGCGGACGCTTCTCTATCCGTGGAGTGGCTCCCGGCAAGTATCGCATTTATGCCTTGCAGGATGCGACCAGAATTTTGCCTATTCCCAGCCGACGGAAGTGATAGCTTTTAATGACTCTATCATCATTCCTTCCATGGAAGAGCGCATGCGCCAGGATACGACCTGGATAGACTCGCTGACAGTAGATACGATTGTAGAACGTCAATATACCCACTACCTTCCGGATGATGTTCTGCTGCGTGCTTTCAAGGAGCTTTCCTTCTCGCAACGTTTTTTGAAGGCCGAACGGTTGACTCCGGAGAAGTTTTCGCTCTATTTCACTGCTCCGGCAGACACGTTGCCTTTATTGAAAGGATTGAACTTTAATGAGGAAGATGCGTTTGTTATAGAACAGCCTACCGGCCGGAACGATACGATTCATTATTGGATAAAGGATTCTCTGCTCTATAAGCAGGATTCCCTGAAAATGAGTATCACCTATTTGTATACGGATAGCCTGAAACGATTGGTACCCCGTACCGATACTTTGAATGTGCTGGCGAAGTTGACATACGACAAGCAGCAGAAACAGAAGCAGGAAGCGAAGGAAAAGGAACAGAAAGAGCGTGAGAAGAAAAAGAAGAAGTTGAAGGAAGGTGAGGTGGAAGAGCCCGAGCCGACGGAATTCCTGGCTGTAGATGTGTATGCCCCTTCTGCAATCGATGTATATGATTATCTTACTCTGTCGTTTACGGAGCCGGTGGCAAGCATAGATACCACCGCTTTCCATCTGAAACTGAAAGTGGACTCGTTGTGGCAGGATATCCCGTTCGACTTTATGCGCGACTCTTTGGACTTGAAGCGTTATAATCTGTTTGCCGAATGGGCACCCGGCGAAAGCTATACATTTGAAGTGGATTCTGCTGCCATACGCGGGTTGTACGGGTTGTTCTCCGACAAGATAAAGAAGGACTTCAAGGCCAAGAAGCTGGAAGAGTACGGGCAGATATTCTTTAATGTGCATGGAGCGGACTCTCTGGCTTTTGTGGAACTACTGGACGGTCAGGACAAAGTGCTGCGCACGGTGCCGGTGGTGGATGGGAAAGCCGATTTCTATTTCCTCAATCCGGGCAAATATGGAGCGCGGCTGATAAATGATACGAATGGGAATGGCGTCTGGGATACGGGAAACTATGCCGAGAAGCGCCAGCCTGAAATGGTTTACTATTATCCGATGGTTCTGGAGCTTAAAGCGAACTTTGATTTGACCAGGAATGGGATATTAAGGCCAAGTCCCTGGATAGCAGAAGCCGGACGAACTAAAAAAACAAAAACCAGATGAAGACAAGAAAAAGCAAAACAGGAACAAAAATAACCGCAGTGGCAATAGCAGCCGCAACAGTGGTAGAGGCCATAGCTATTAGGCGGAAGCAATTGTTCATTCTATTAATGGTGGGAGCGGTCTGTTTGGGAACCTCCCAGTCTGTTCAGGCCCAATGTACTGCAAAGAATGAAGCTTTCCAGTCGGGCGAGCATGTCATGTACGATTTATATTTCAATTGGAAGTTCATTTGGAAGAAGGTGGGTCTGGCAAGCCTCACTACCAATGCCACGACTTACCATTCCGAGCCTGCATTTCGCTTTAACTTGCTTTGTGTAGGCAGTAAAAAGACCGATTTTTTCTTCAAGATGCGTGATACGTTGACTTGTTATGTCAGCGATAGGTTGGAGCCGCTCTACTTCCGTAAAGCGGCAGAGGAGGGAAGCCGCCATACGGTGGACGAGGCTTGGTTCTCCTACTCGGACGGACTGGCGAATGTAAAGCAGAGACGCACCTGGTACAATCCCGTGCGTGAGGCTCAGGAGATGGAATACAGTGATAGTCGCTGTATCTTCGATATGTTGAGCATTTTGGCGCAGGCGCGCTCTTATGACCCTAAAGACTACAAGGTAGGGCAGAAGATACTCTTTCCCATGGCCACGGGACGCAGGGTGGAAGAGCAGACGTTGATTTACCGCGGCAAGGAGGAGGTCAAGGCGAATAACGACACCGTTTACCGCTGCTTGGTATTCTCTTTCGTAGAGTACAAGAAAGGTAAGGAGAAGGAGGTCATCACCTTCTTCGTATCCGATGATAAGAACCACCTTCCCATTCGCTTGGACATGTATTTGAATTTCGGTTCGGCCAAGGCATTCTTCAAGAGTGTCCGGGGCAACCGCTATCCGATGACGTCTGTGGTAAGGAAAAAGTGATGTTATCCCCTTTTCTAAATACACTGGATTCGAAAGTGGCAATCAGTTTTCCCTCCTGGTTGGTGACGTCGATCTGGTAATATCCGGTGGTGCGGCCGATGTAGCGTTCGCGTGCTTCGGCATACAGTACATCGCCCGGTCCGCTGCTGCGCAGGAAGGTGATATTGGACGAAAGAGAGAAGGCCAATGTTCCGTGGGAGTTGGCTGCTGCTGCCAGTGCCAGGTCGGCAAGGGTGAAGATGGCACCCCCTTGCGTACGGCCTCCCGCATTGAGATGCTCTGCCGTGATAACCAGGCGTGCCTTGCTGTATCCTTCCTTTATTTCTATCAGTCTACACCTGCATTCGTGGCGAAGCGGTCGTTCTTAAAAAACTCTTGTGCGGTCATGGGGAGTAATGATTAATGTTTAGTGATTAATGCGAATCAGTAGTTGAACTCTGATTCCTTGTTTTAGAAAATTAGATAAATGAATGCGAATGGCAATTTTGCCCATCGTATGTACTAAAAGTCCAGATGTAGATCTGACTTTCATCGCTCTTTGAA